>JAEEGF011134827.1_pt1 | contig 26263 bp, 23 predicted proteins | sample 9134171 | NCBI WGS metagenome assembly JAEEGF01 (sample SAMN16246542, study PRJNA631951) | gut metagenome | biome: gut microbiome; feature: rumen; material: AP-attached | host: Bos | place: Iran: Karaj | collected 2018-10 | reverse complement strand
CGCGCAGGCGTGGCCGTAGTTGAAATCCCTGTCCGCGCCGCGGCGTCCGTCGTTCTCGGGGCAGACGTAGTATTCGCCTTTGAGCACCTTCGTGCGGCAGAATCCGCATTCGCCGCTGCGGCAGTCGGTCAACAGCACGATGCCCGCGCGTTCGCACGCAACGACCAGCGATTCGTTCGCCCTTGCGGGGATCTCGTCGGCATGAATGCCGCGCAGCACGGTCAGCGTATAGACGTCGTCCTTCTTTTCGACCGGGAAGCCTTCGAAGGCCGTGATGTCCTTCGCCTGTCCGAACACCTCAAAGCGCACGCGCCGCGCGGGCACGTCGAGCTTTTTGATCTCCTCGCGCAGGAACTTGTACATCACCTGCGGACCGCAGATGAAGTAGGACGTGTCTTCCTTCGAATACTTTTTGATGAGCTCCGCCGTGAGGAAGCCCTTTTCGCCCTGCCAGTCGGGTTCGTCGCCCGAGAGCACGTGCACGACGTGTACGCGATCGCATTCCAAAGCGTCGAGCGTATCCTTCAGGATGATGTCGTTCGAGTTGACCGAGCCGTAGAGGATCGTCAGCTCCGCGTCCATCGTGCCGTTCTTGATCTCCTTTGCCATCGAGGCGAACGGCGTGATGCCGACGCCGCCCGCAAGCGCCAGAATATGATGCGCGTCCCTGAGCGGCTCAAAATAGAACTGTCCGAGTCCCATGCTGCCCTTCAGCGTATCGCCGACCTTGAGTTGATCGTTGATGTAGTCGCAGATGAGTCCGTCGCCCTTACTGCGGCGCACGGTGATCTCGATATAGCCCGGATCCTTCCGCGCTTCGAACGGCGCGGAGGAGATTGAGTACGGGCGGCAGAGCATGTGTCCGTCGAGCTCAAACACCAGCGAAACGAACTGTCCCGCATAGAACGGAGGCAGCTTGCCGCCGCCGACCTTTTCGAAGCGCACCGTCTTTGCCGTGGGGCTTGCCGGACGGATGTCCGTCACGACGAGATCGAGCGTGCCGGGATGCCATTCCTTTGCGACTTCGCCGATCGGATCGACCGTTTCGGGTACCGGAGAAGCGGCTTCAAACGCTTTGAGACGCGCTTTGGTGACGCGCGACGCGCCGCCGACGTCCTTCAAAAATCCCTTGACCTTCATTTTGCCGCCTCCTTCTTTTTCATATCGTCCAGCACGTTCTTCGCGGCCTTTCTGCCGTTCGTGACCGCCGGTCCCATGCCGTCGCCCGCGATCTGGTGCGCGCCGGCGAATTCGAGCCCGTCAAAGAACTTTTCCTCCTCGGCGGTCTGCAGCCGCGCGACCATGTGATCCTCCATCGTGTGGGCGTAGCCGTAGATGCAGCCGTTCCACATGCCGGTGTAGTGCGCGACGGTCATCGGCGTTTCGATGACGATTTCGAGCACGTGATCCAGAAGGTTCACGCCGTAATACTTCGACATATCGTCGATCATCTGCTTTGCGACCTCGTGCTTGACGCGGTCGTACTCGTCGGCGGTGACCGTCTTCCAGCCGTCCACGCGCGGCAGCGTCGTGATCGAGAACGAGCAGGTGCCTTCGGGCGTCGCGTCGGGATTTGCGTGATTATGGCAGATGCAGGTCAGATAGCGGTACGGTCCGAGCCCCGCAAGGTTCTCGTACAGCACTTCGGTGTCCATCGTGTCGCCGTAGAAGATGCTGTAATCGCGGATGCCCAGCTCCTCGGCGGGTTTGTCGAGGATCAGGATGACCGAAAATGCGGTCAGGCTGATGCGCTTGCCGTTGACGACCTTGATCGCCTTTTCGGGCACCGCCGAGATCGGCTCGATCATCGAGGTGTAGACCTTGTTCGGGTACGGCGCACTGATGACGTAATCCGCGTGGATCTCGTCGCCGCGCGAGGTGCGCACGCCGTAGACCTTGCCGTCACGGACGAGAATCTTTTCGACGTGCTGGCGGTATTCGATCTGCACGCCCATCGCTTCGGCGCGCTCCGCCATCTTCACACTGATTTCGTGGCTGAACTTGTGCGGAATGTACGAGCCGTAGCCGATGTAGTCCGCAATCAGCATGCAGAAGACCGTGAACGGCAGCTCCTTCAATCCGGAGCCGACGTACATCCAGTACGGCGCGATCATATCCTGCGCCTTCTGCGGCAGGTCGAACGTGTCGAGCACCTCCTGCGTCGAATAGCCCGCGGTCTTGACGAACGCTTCGTGCTTCAGAAGCATCTGCACCTTGCTCGCCGGATGGATCGAAAGCTCGTTGACCGAGTCGAACACCGTATGCGTGAGGTTGAGAAGCTTCAATACCTTTTCGTACGTGCCGGGCACCTCGGCGTCGATCTCCTTTGCGAACGTCTCAAAGCCCGGATGCAGCGTCACGTTGATGCCGGGCAGCGACGCGTGATACGCCTCGGGCACCTTGAGCCAGTCGACGTTGACGCCCATATCCTCCAGAAACTGTCCGATCTTGAGGCGCTTGCCCTCGGGACCGATGCCCATCATCTCGTGCAGCGCGGCTTCGATCTCGATGCCGCCGCGCACAAAGCTCGTCGCGATGCCGCCGGGCAGGTTGTGGCGCTCGAGCACCAGCACGTCCTTGCCCTTTTCGGCGAGCATCAGCGCCGCCGACAGCCCCGCGAGCGCGCCGCCGATGACGATGACGTCATAGTGGTCTTTGTAAAATTTCATGGTATTCTCCTTTTGCAAAGATGAGGGAGCGGTATACGCTCCCTCTGTGTGTCGTTTCTCAGAAGAACCGTTCGACCAGCTCGCGGGAGTATTCCGCGGTCTCGTCCATGTCGCCGAAGCTCATGATCTCGCCGGCATAGAACGTGTCGTACTTGCCCTGCATCGCCTCGACCTTGTCGTACCAGCCCGCCTTGTAGTCCTCGGAGAAGACATGCGGGAAATAGTAGACGCTCCATTCGTTGACGACGTTCGAAGCCGGATTGTGCATCGTTTTGAGGTCTTCGAGCACCGTCTTCTTGCAGTCCTCGTACGGGATCTCCGCCTTGTCCTTGTGCTTGCGGAGCGCATAGGTCGTGATGACCTGATCCTTCGTATCCTTCCAGCGGCGATAGTAGACCATCAGATGTCCCATCGTTTCCGGCGTCATGTTGTCGAACACGTAGTAGGAGATCTCCGGATGATCCTCGGGCTTCGTTTCGACGGCAAGCACGTCGTAGCGCTCGTAATCGATCTTAGAGAACAGCGCCTTTTCGTCCTCGCGTGCGTCGAAGTAGTCGACCATGCCGACCTGACCGTCCGCGCGCTTGTTCGGGATGTACAGCGGCGCGGTGACGATGATCTTGTCGTATTCCTCAACTTCGCCGTTGACGGTGACATACACCTTACCGTCTCTGCGCTCGACCTTTTCGATCCTGCTCGAAAGACGGGCGGGGTGCTTTAAGTGGTCATTCAGCTGCTCCCAGATGTACTGCGTGCCGTTCTTCCACGTCCAGAGGTTGATCTTGACGAAGTTCATGCAGGTCTGGAAGTCGAGGTACTTCAGCACGTACGCCGCCGGGATCTCGTCAAAGTAGCCGTAGCCGAACGAGGTGAACGGTCCGATCCAGATGTCTTGAATGAGCTCGACGCCGTTCAGCTTGCAGAACTCCTTGAACGGGAGGCAGAGGTCCTTGAGGTTCGGGTTTTCGCCCTTGACCGGTTCGCGCTTCGCGTTCGCCTGGGAGAAGCCGTCGTAGCGGCCCTCGGCGACGCCGCGGTGACCGTTGACGTCATAGCCCTTGTACTTGGTTTCGAGAAGCTCGCCGAGCTTCTTGACCTGCTTTTTCATCTTGAGCAGCCGCGGGATCTTGAGAATGTTCTTCTTCGGCTCGAACGGCTCGATGACCTTGCCGTCCTTGTTCTTGTAGTTGCGGTTCAGCTGCGGACCGTCGTGCGTGATGCCGCAGAATTCCTCCACGTCGTGCACGGCATAATAGCTCGGCACGCCCATGATCGCGCCCATCTCGTAACGGCGTCCGTTGTAGGTCGGAGACCAGCACTTGCCGCCGACGCGGTCGAGCCGTTCGAGGATCGTATAGTTCTCATACCCCTTCTGTTCCAGGTACATACCGGCGGAAAGGCCCGCGGGACCGCCGCCGACGATGCAGATACGAATGTTCTTATCCATCTTTATTCCTCCCGAAATTTGTGATTTCTCACATCCTTATTATTATAACGCATCAATACGCGGTTTGCACGTATTTTTTGCATATTTTTGCAAAATCCGAAAAGTTCTTTTCATCTTGCGAAAAACATGATACACTATCCTGCGGAGGGGACGGAAACATGCGTTATTCTGGATTTCAAATGCTTTTGGAGGATCGGGCGCGGCAAACGCCCGAAGCGCCCGCGCTGGCGTATGCGCAGCACGGGGAACGGACCGTCTGCAGCTTTGCGGAGCTTCGGCAGCGCGTACAGGCCCGCGCCGAAACGCTGCGCGGAGAGGATAAGCGGGCGTACGGGATTCTGGCGGACGGCTCGTTCGACTGCGTGATCGAGATCTTTGCAGCCGTGCTTGCGGGACGCAGAACCGTGCTGCTCAGCGAAAACGCCGCCGAAGAAACGCTGATCGAGCAGATCAGAGAGGCGGAGCTCGACGCGCTCTGGGGCGATCCCGATCTTGTCGAAGCGCTCGAACCGGCGCTTTGCGATTCCGCCGAGGGCGGCGAGGGAAGGATTCTGTTCTTCACGTCCGGCACCACGAGCCGCGCAAAGGCGGTCGTGCTCACCGACGCCTCGCTGATGAATTCCGCCTATAACGGCGGCGCGCTGCTGCCGCTTTTGAAGGACGATACGCTGCTTTGCATGCTGCCGCTCGATCACGTGTTCGGCTTCGTCTGCGGACTTCTCTGGGGACTCTCGTGCGGGGCGTGCGTGGCGCTGGGACGCGGCGCGCGGCATTTCCACGAGGACTGCGTCTTCTTCCGTCCGACGGCGATCAGCGTCGTTCCGGCGCTTTTGGGATTCCTTCTGCGCTATCGCGCGCTGAATCCGGAGCTGAAACTGATCCTGATCGGCGCGGGCGGCTGTCCGGAAGCGATCCTGACCGCCGCAAAGGCGACCGACGCGCGCGTCTGCTTCGGCTACGGGCTCACGGAAACGAGCTCCGGCGTCGCGCTGTCGCTGGGCGAGGGCGATCCGTATGCGATGACCGTCTGCCCCGACGATACGATCACGATCGCAGACGACGGCGAAGTGTTGATTTCTGCGCCGACCTGTGTGATGCAGGGCTACTGGCGGCAGCCGGAGGACACCGCAAAGGTGCTGATCGACGGCGTGCTGCACACCGGCGATCTCGGCACGATCGACGAAAACGGAAAGCTGAGGCTCACCGGACGCAAGAAGGAGATGCTGGTGCTGTCCGACGGCACCAAGCTGTATCTGCCGGAGTACGAACAGGCGCTGTCCGACGCGCTCGGCGGCGAAGCGACCTGCATCCTGCTCATCGACGATCAGCCGATTCTGGTGCTGGAGGGCGAAGTGCGACCGACCGGCGCGATCTGGGAAAAGATCCGTCCCGTTCTGGATCAGCGTCCGCGCAATCAGCAGATCAAACGGATCGAGTTTTACGAAAAGCCGCTGCCGCGCACGGCAAGCGGAAAAATCATGCGTTGGGCGATCCAACGGGAAAGAGAAGGGCTATGACACGCAGAGAAGAGATTCTGAACAAAACGAGAGAAATCATCGTCGATTCGCTGCCGGAACTCGAGGGGAAGGAATTCGACGAAAGCACCGTCATCAACACCGACACGGGCATCGACTCGATGGGCTTCACGCTGATCATCTGCCGGCTTGAGGCGGCGTTCGACGTGCGCATCCCGAATCGCCAGTGGCAAAAGCTGTCCACGCTCGGCGACGTCGTCGATGCGATCGACAAACGTTTGCCGAAAGCATGAGCATCTATTCGATCGAATACCGCATACTGAGCTCCGACACCGACGCGAACCGCAGGCTGCGTCTGTCGCGCCTCTTTACGCTGCTGCAGGAGGCGTCGATCGCGCATACCACGGAGCTCGGCATGGGACGCGAAAAGACGCTCGACTGCGGTCTTCTCTGGATCGTCACGCTGCAGCAGGCGAAGATTCACCGCCTGCCGGTCTATGACGAACCGATCCGGCTGAGATCCTGGCCGGGCAAGACGATGCATCTGCTGTTTCCGCGCTATTACCGCATCGAGGACAGACGGGGCAACGCGCTCGTCGAGGCGAGCGCGCTGTGGGCGCTGATGGATCAAAACACGCGCCGCGTCGTCTTTCCGGAGCTCTATGACATCCGGATCCGCGGCGTGCACACCGGAAAGGAGCTTGCGCTGCCGGTCTCGCCGAAGATGCCGCAAGCCGCCGAAACCGGCTCGTTCACCGTGCCGTACAGCTATGTCGATCTCAACGGGCATATGAACAACACGCGCTATTTCGACCTCGCCGAGGATCTGATGCCGCCGGAGCTGCGCAGCCGCGCCGTCACGTCGGTGCAGACGGAATACGCCAAGGAGGCGAGGGAGGGGGATACGCTTCTTCTGCAGCACGAAGCGTCGCAGAACGCGTATCTTCTGTACGGCGAGCAGAACGGCGCAAAGCTTTTCAAGCTCGCGCTGACCTACGCGCCGAACCTCTGAGCAAACCAAAAAACGACCTGCGTTTTGAACACGCAGGCCGTTGTTTTATGCCCTGTCGACGGAGTAATAGATGAGATCGCGTTCGACGCCGAGGTACGTCAGTTCCTTTTCGTTCGTGTGCGAATACGTCATGCCGCATTTTTCCATCACGCGGCGCGACGCGTCGTTTCCGGCAAAGAAGGATGCCGTAACGGTGTGCAAGCCCTTCTCGTCGAACAGATAGGTCAGAAACCGCCGCACCGCCTCGGTCGCATAGCCGTGCCCCCAGTACGCCGAGCCGAGTCCGTAGCCGATCTCGCACATGCCGTCGGATTCGTCAAAGTACAGGATGATCCCGATGAGCCTGTCCGTGTCCTTTCGGCGGATCGCAAAGAGGTCCTCGCGCCCGAGATAGGTCGAAAAATCGAACTCGTCGAGCGATTCCGCATAGCGGCAGATAAACGTCTCCAACACCTTTTTGTCGTGCGAGATGTTGTTGAAGTAGTCCTCTTTATCGGTCTCTCTGATCCGGTCGAGGATCAGCCGTTCGGTCTCCATGCGCTTCGGATCGACAGAATAGTACTTTTCAATCCCGCCATAGCCAGTAATCAACTGATTGCAGCGCGTCTTGTCGATGAAATTGTTCAACCGCTTTTGAAACTCAGCGGGCCGCTTCCTTGCGGCGTCGATATAGGCGACACGGATGCGGCGGTAGGGTTCCGGGAAGCTCCGATATCGTTCCCAGACGACCGGATCCTGCCGCAATGCGTCCAGAATATCCGCCGGATAGACGAACGGCGCGGAAATAATCGGCAGAACGCTGTCCCGCACGTCCGGATGGATCAGCCCCTGCGCGTCGAGCCGAATCAGCCGCTCGATGTTCGGGCGGGAGTACGGACTGCCCTTGCGCCGCGGTGTAAAGCGGCGGATATGGTGCGTTTCGTCCAGCGTACCGGCTTTGCCGTCGATCCAGCCGAAGCAGAGCGCTTCTTCGACAGCGTCGTTATAGGACAGCGCCGGTTCGCCGGATGCCTTTGCGGGAAACACGAACCAGATCTCCGTTTCCGTTTTGAAATGCGCGGCAAGATACGCCCGCCATTCGTTTCTCTTGTCGGTATAAAAGGGCTTCATTTCGATCGTGATACGTTTCCGTTGACGATGGAGGCATAGACCTCCTCGGGGATCATCGGCGCGCCGATCTCGGAAAGCAGCGATTCGGGAATCTCGCCGGTTTTGGCAAAGATTCTGCCCGCCCGCCGCACCAAAGCAAGGCGCGGTCCGGTCACGACCGCGGCTTCCGGCGCGTTGAACATCGGGCTTTCGGGCACGGTGAGGATCGTATGGTTTTCGGGGAACATCAGTTTGAATTCCGCAACCATCGGCTCAAAGTTGTGCTTGCTGTTCGGGAACCCGCAGCCGCAGATCATCACGTAGCCGAGATGCGAAAAATCCGCCTGTCCGACGTGTTCGTATCGGTCGCCGATCTTTTGCATCGCCATCGAGCTCAGCGGCAGCGTACGGTCCATCAGCGCTTTCAGCGGCGCGGGCAGACCGTAGTTGTAGAGCGGAAAGCTCAGAATCAGCAGATCGCTCGTAAGAATCTCTTCGAGAATGCCGCGCATATCGTCGTCATGGATGCAGGTGCCGCCGTTGTGCATGCAGGCAAAGCAGCCGGTGCAATATTCGATGTGTTTGTCGATCACATGGATCGCTTCGATCTCCTGCGGCGCGGCGTCGTTCATGCCGTCCAAAAACGCGCGGGTGATGTGCATGGTATCGCTCCGATCCCGCTTGGGACTGCCGTTTAAAACCAGTATTTTCATTTGTGTTCTCCCGTCAATTCAGAAAGAGGCGATAGGTCCCTTCCATTTCGGCGATCAGCGGGCAGGCGTGGCTGACGTAGCCGTCCAAAGCCGCCAGAATCCAGACGTCGTGTTTGAACGCATAATCGGCATAGAGCAGAACGATCTGTCCGCTCTCGCCGTCATAGACGATCGTTCCCGCACCGGCTTCCGAAACCGGCGCCGCGCCGGAGCAGTCGGGCTGTTCGCCCGCGCACAGAACGATGCCGCTTTCCCCGAATGCCGAGACCTCGCGCTCCTCGCCGAGGATCGCGTCCAGCTTTCCGTCGAATGCGTTCTCTACGATAAACTGCAGCGTGTAGCCGCTCTTGAGATACAGCATCGCCGTCTGCGGCTCCACGGTCGTCTCGCCTTCGCCGGTCGCAAGCGTGCTCAGATAGCGCTCAACCTCGCGGAAGCCCGTCCGCATCTTCCGGTTCAGATCCTGGGTGTCGGAGACGGAGAAGCTGCTGTTCTTTCCGGAGAACGAGATGCGCGTCGTGTCGCCGTCCAGAACGAACATGTCGCTGTACCGCCGCTTGCTTGCGCCGTAAAGGTTGTATGTTTGAACCAGCTCCTTGATGTGCGCAAACGCTTCGGGGCTTGCCGGATAGACCGTCGTCACTTCGCGGTCGGCATGGGTTTCCTTTTTGCGGACCTCATAGACGACGCTGCCGTCCTTTTGCGTGCGCAGCGTTGCTTGCGTGTAGCCGCCGAGCATGCCGCCGCCGGTGGACACGGAGCAGTAGTTGAGATCGTCATTTTTGATTCTCAGGCGTTCGATAACGGATAACGTGGCAAATACACCTCCTGCGGTCAACAGTATTCCGACGATGATACATGCAATGATGAGCAATGCTTTTTTCATGCCTATTTCCTCGCTTTTGTTTATCGTACGAACGGGGCGCTGTATGCCGCGTTGATCTCGGCGATCTCCTTTTCCCCGTCGATATAGGGCTGATAGAGTTCATCGATCCTGCCGCCGCCCAGATTGTCGCAGCCGTTGCAGAATTCGCACTCGCTCCCGCACGCGCCCCAAAGCGCCTGCCGGACGATCTGTTCGCGCTCCTCGCGCGTGGTATCCTTGATCAGAATCGATTTCATTTCCGTTTTTCTCCGGTCCGGATAAAGTCGATCAGTTCTTCGACGTCGTCGAAGTCGTCATAATCGCCGTATATGCCCTCGCGATGGTAAACAACGCCCGCGCGCTCGTTGCGTTCGAGACAGTCCAGAAGCGCCGCTTCGCCGTAACGCCTGACAAACAGCGTAAATCCGTACGGCTTGATCTTATTGAGCAGCCCCTTTCTGCAATCCGGCGCGCATTCGAAGCAGTGCCAGACGCCTTTTTCGATCGAGCATCTGCGGTTTTCGCACCAGCCCTTGTCGGGGCAGTCGCCCGAATTGCAGCCGCTGCAATGCGTGTTTTCGCTGCAGAGACAGCAGGCAAGCCCGCATCTTGCGATTCCGAGTTCCCGTTTCATGCGTTTCTCCCTTCTTCTGCAATCCGTTCCGGATCGGCGGCGTTTTCGCCGCAGCTGCCGAGCGGAATCCAGTAGCGCTGCTCGATCACGCCCTCCGAACCCATAAACTCGTTTTCGAGGATGCCGCCGTTGTTGATGATGGACTTTGCGGAGCCGACGTTGTCCTTGTCACAGACCATCAGCACGCGTTCGATGCCGAGCTTTCGGCACTCGTCAAGCGCAAGACGGATCATTTCGGTCGCATAGCCCTTTCGGCGCTCGCTCGGGCGGATGCCGTCGCCGATGTGCCCGCCCTCGCGGTACAGGAAATCGTTCAGATAATGCCGGATATCGACCGCGCCTAAAAGCCGGTCGCGTTCCTCGTCAAGCAGAAAGAACACCGAATCCGGCACCTTGCCGTCCGTCGGTTCCTTCAGCTCCAGATGCTCGAGATAGAAATCGAAGTCGTGATAATCGTTTTTGAAGATCGCCCCGGGAGACCGGTTCGTGTGATTCGCCTCCTGATCGGCTTTCCACTCGTCGATCATCTCGCCGAGCTGTTTTTCATATGCTTTTGTCAGCTTGATGAGTTTCCGCCCCATATCTTCCTCCGTGCATCCGGTTTCTGTCTTTATTCGTACCACAGAAGCCCCGTCGTGTCAATACGCAAGCGCCGGAGGTTGCGGCTGCACGCGGCCGGTCAGGTGCGGTCCGTCACGCAGGCGTCCAGCTGCAGCAGCAGTCTTCTCAGCGCGACATGCGCCCATGCGACGTCCGTCTGACGGAAACGGATCCTTGCGCCGGGGCGAAGCTGCGCGGCAAGCGGCAGATCGGCGGCGATCACATGCGCGATCTTCGCATAGCCGCCGGTTGCGGGACAGTCCGTCAGCATCAGGATCGGCTGACCGGACGGGGGAATCTGCACGTCGCCGGGCAGCATCCCTTCGGAAAGAATGTTTCCGTCGCAGCCGCCCGAATAGGCAACCGCCGGTCCCGAAAGGCGAATGCCCATGCGGGAGCTGTCCGGCGTATAGGTATAGGCGCTGCCGTAAAAGACGGCTTCGCCCTCTTTCGAAAACAGCTCCTGCTGCACGCCCGCGATCACGCGGAGCTCAACCTCGTCGTTCGGTATCCGGATCGGCAGCGCGTTCGCCGAGCGCAGCACGCTCGGTCTGCCGCCGTCTGTGAGAAGCATCTGCCCGTCGGAAACGCCCTCTGCGCGCAGCGCGTCGCACCGGATCCCGCCGAGGATCGCAAGATACGCCCGCATCCCGCGTACGATCGGAACGGAAAGCAGAACGTCTTTTGCCCGAACCGGCACGGTGGCGTTGACCGGAACGGCGATCGTTTCGCTGCCGCGCCGGAGAAGCAGCTTGTCGAGCCCTCCCGCGACGGCGATCGCGCCGTCCTCGTGAAAGCGGATCTCGGGCAGCACCATCGTCGCCTCCAGCGCGCAGGCGTCGTCCGCATTGCCGACCAGCCGGTTTGCAAGGGTGTACAGAATCCGGTCCGCCGGACCGCCGCACGGAACGCCGAACCGCTCCAGAAGATGCCGCTTTGCGGAAACCGGAATCGTCAGAAATCCCTTTTTCACGATCTCCGTCATGCGTTCCACACCCCCGTTTCGCAGATTGCGCGGTACGTCTCCGCGTCGATCGGCACAAACTTCACCCGGTCGCCCGCAGAGAGCAGGGAGAGCGTATCTGCATCAAACAGCCGGATCGGCGTACGGCCGATGAGATTCCAGCCGCCCGGAGAAGCTTCCGGATAGATGCCGGTCTGCAGTCCGGCGATGCCGACGCTGCCGCCCTCTACGCGCAGGCGCGGCGTCGCTTTTCTGGGGCAGGCGAGCTTCGGATCGAGCCCGCCGAGGTACGGAAAGCCCGGCAGAAAGCCGATCATATAGACATGGTATTCCGGTTCGGCATGCCTTTGGATCGTCTCCTGCACGGAGAGCCCCGCATGCGCCGCAACCGTCTCGAGGTCCGGTCCGTATGCGCCGCCGTAGAGCACCGGAATGCGCAAAAGCCGCCCCTGCTGCGGCAGGTCGGCGGTCATTGCAATGCCGCGCAAAAACAAACAAACCTGCCCGTAGGTGATCCGCATCGGATCGTATTCCACGGTCAGGGTGCGGTAGGCAGGAATGCAGTTGATGATCCCCTCCGGCGCGCCGCTTCGGATCGCGGCGTCGAGCGCGATCACCCGACGGTTGATCGCGGGGGAGATGCGGTTTTCAAAAACGATATCGACCGCACGGTCGCCGTGCGGCAAAAGCTTAGGCCGGTTTTCCATGCCGCCGCTCATACGAACGATGTGATCCGCACGTCCGCCTCCGCAAGCGCGGCGCGGATCGATCCGGCAAGGCGAACCGCCTTCGGATTGTCCCCGTGCAGACAGATCGAATCGAACGGTAGGGATACGGGATTGCCGTCGACGGAGAGGACCGTTTGCGTCTGCACCGCGGTTTTCACGCGCGCGCAGACGGCGGCTTCGTCCGTGATCACGGCGTTCGGTAAACTCCGCGGCACAAGACTGCCGTCGTTTTGATACGCCCGATCGGCGAAAAACTCCCGCGCGGCGCGAACGCCGACGTTCTTTGCTGCCCGTTCCATGGCGCTGTTTGCGGGGCAGAGCAGCACGAGCGCGGGATCGTAGAGCCGGATCGCTTCCGCGACCGCCTCCGCAAGCGTTTCCTCCTTTGCCGCCGCGTTGTAGAGCGCGCCGTGCGGCTTGACATACCGGACGCGAACGCCCTCCGCGCGGCAGATGCCGTCCAGCGCGCCGATCTGATAGAGCAGACCGTCCGTGACTTCCTTCGGCGAGAGCGCCATCGCGCGCCGTCCGAAGCCCGCAAGATCGGGATATCCCGGATGCGCGCCGATCGCAACATGGTGCTTTGCCGCAAGCGCCGCCGCACTTCGCATGGCAGCGGGATCGCCGCCGTGCCAGCCGCAGGCGATGTTGACGGAGGAAACGAGGGGAATCAGCGCCTCGTCCGCCCCGTACCGGTACGCGCCGTAGCTTTCGCCGAGATCTGCGTTCAGGTCGATTTTCAATTGCATGGTCTGCCTCCCGCCTGTGTTGTTTCCGAATCGATCGTATCACCGATTTTCGGGATTGTCAATCGGCTGCAAAGCGCAAACGATCCGGTCAAAGCTCCGGTCTGATCCTTCCGAACAGCTCCGCCATGCGCGCCGCGTCCTCTGCGGACGGCGCCTCGTTCATCCGGTAGCGGGCTTGCTCATAGTACGCCGTGAACGCGGAAAGGTCCGCTTCGTCCGCGCATGACATCCGCACCGCGCTGCGCCGGATCTCTGCGCAGGTGCTCGTTTTGAAGATCTGCAGCGTTCTGCGGTTCGGTTTCCGTTCCTTGGGGCGGCGGTCGAACCACCGCATGACGGTCGATGCGCGTTCGTACGCGATCCCCTCGTTCCGAAGTGTCTGGAAGGAGGTGGACGCCGAATACGACGGGAGCTCGGTGAGCCCGCTGCGGATCCAGGCATATCCGCTGTTGTTCGATTCGCCCCAGGCGTGCGGATCCGGGTTCGTATCGTTCGGATCCGCGACGGTGCGCGCCCGCTGCAGCGCCGTCTTCCGCAGGTGCTTCAGGAAGTCCGCGTACAGATAGCGCATGCGTCTGCGCGGATCGGCGCTGCGCCTCGTCGGCTTCGCCTCTTTCTTCGGCTCGTCGGTGTTCGGAAGCTCCTCGCGGCTCTCGTTCGGATAGCTGCGCTCGTACTTTTTGAAGCGGCGCAGCGCCTTGACCAGTATGATCGCCGCGACGGTCACGATCACCGCAATGACCAGCAAGCCGATCACAAGGTACAGATAATCGCCCTGCCGGATCGTCGCGGGCGGCGTCGTGCCGTCCGCGGTCATGGTGCCCGACGAGGGCAGCGGCGTTGCATTCGGAGCGGCCTGTGACGATGTCTGCGTCGATTTTGCCGAAGCAACGGCTTCTTCAAACTGGGAAAGCGCGTTCGATTTCATGGCGCCGGTGACGATGCGTTCCAGAAGCAGGGCGAGCATCCGCGCAAACGGCGCAAGGACGTTTTCAAGCAAAAGAGTCCATACCGGCTTCAGCAGCGGCACGACAAGGAATACGACGCTGACGCTCACGGTAAAGATCAGCGCGTCGCGGAGCTGACGGCGCCGGTACGACGCTTCATCGGCAGCGCCGTTCTGCGCGCGAAGACCTCTGAGGCACAGCACGCCCGACGCCAGCAGAACGATGGCGAGCGGTATGATATCGTTCAGCGCGATCTTCAATGCTTCGGGATCCAGAACGGGCGTGGACTGTACGCTGTTCGCATTCCGGCGCATCGTCGTTGCGCTCATCACGAAATAGACAAGCAAGCAGATGAGTATAACCGTAATGAAGCCGAATCGCGCCTTGAAATTGTTGTGCGTCGTGTTGTGACGGAGCGAGACGAGGAAGATCGCCGCCGCTAAAACGGAAAGACCGTAGCAAACATAGTGGAAGACCGGACAGCGCAGAATCAGAAGCGGCAGAAAACCGAGCAGCGCCGTCGCCGCGCCGAGCAGCGCGAAGAGCGTTTCTTTGCCCTCAAGCTTCGGCGCCGACTGCGGCAGCAGGAAGACCAGAAGCCCGAACAGCAGGCAGGAGAACGCCGTAAAGGGCATATGCACGCCCGTTGCGACGCCCGAAACGAGCGTCAGCAGCAGAGAAACGAGCGAAACAGAAAATGCGGTGCGGAAAAACCGTGTCATACTGCCGCGCCTCCTTCCGTCTGCGCCGGTTCGATCTCGTCCGCGAACAGGACCAGAACCTGCCCGTTCGAGAGCAGTTTCGCCTTCTGCAGCGCGCGGTCCGTCTTTTCATTCCTGTGGGTAGAAAGGAAGACGATCACTTCGCGGCGGGCGGGACCGGAGCATGCCGTGCGCATCAGCTCCTCGACGGAACAGACGCAGCCGCATTTCGCGACGCCGAGAGCATAGAGGATCTTGCCGTAGGAGCCGTCCGTGCCGGTGCCTCCGGAAAAGCTTGAGATCCCGCTCGAAATGATCGCGTTCGTGATCAGCCGGTAGCCGATCTGCCGCTGTTCAAGGATGTCGCACGCGGTTCTCGTCAGCGAATAACAGTATTCGAGATGTCGGTTGTAGTGATCGAAATTGCCGTGATATTCCGCGTCGAGCACGAGCAGCACGGACTGCGCCCACACCGGATCGAACTGCTTGACGATCAGCTCGCCGCGGACGGCGCTCTGCGTCCAGCTGATATTGCGCATCGGCTCCCTGCCGGTGTACTCGCGATAGCCGCGCACGGAGATCGGATCCTCCAAAAACTGCTTCTTGAGAGCGATCTCGTCGATCTCGTTGGTAAACGCTTTCAGAAAGTCGGCGTTTTCAAGCTTCGGCGGATAGATGACGATGCTGTGATTGTTTTCGATGCGGTAGTCGTTTTCCCAGAAGCCCAGAAAATCGCCGGCGTGGAAGTCCGCATATTCGAACCGGTATTCGCCGCGCTCCGAAATGGAGGCGCGCAGATACCGCCTGACCAGTTCCCGCCTGTGCAGCGTGACGGTGCTGCGGTAGATGCGATGCTCCTCGGACAGGTTCTTGACGTTGTACTGTTCCGATTCGAGCACGTTGAGGTTGCGCGGAAAGTGTTCCTCCATGCGGATCGCGGGCGTTTTCATACGCGAATGGTTCTGTACCGTGCTGAACACAAGAAATTCAGCCCCCGGTTCGCAGGAGCGGACCGACGGTTTGCATTCATACCGTATGCTCTGGGAGTCCGACGCGCTGCGGACGAAAATCCGCTGCAGCACCAGCGCAACCAGAATGACGATCACAAACAGAGGAAACATGTCCGGAAAGATTATTCTTCGGTCGGAACGGGGATATCCTTCAGCATATCGCGGAACAGCGCGTCCGCTTCGGCGCTGCCGACGGCGGTCCGGTAATACAGACGGTGCGCAAGCACGTGCGGCGCAAGCGTCTTGACGTCGTCCGGCGTTACGAACGCGCGTCCGCGAAACGCAGCGTACGCGCGGGACGTCTTGCACAGCGCAATGGTGCCGCGGGGCGACGCGCCGATGTTGAACCGGTCGTCGTTGCGCGTTTTTTCGACGATGTCCATGAGATACCCCATGACGGGCTCGCTGATCTCGATCTCATCGAGCTCTGCGCGAAGCCGCAGCGTCTCCTCTTCGGCAACGACCTGCGAGAGCGCCTGAATCAGGTCGTTCGTATCCTTCCGGAGCGCCACGCCGATCTCTTCCTCCCTTGTCATGTAGCCGAGCTTCAGCCGCATCATAAAGCGGTCCATCTGTGCTTCGGGCAGCGGGAACGTGCCGTAGGATTCGATCGGGTTCTGCGTTGCGGCGACCATGAAGGTGCGGTTGAGCGCGCGGGTGACGCCGTCGACGGAGACCTGCCCTTCCGCCATCGCCTCCAAAAGACTGGATTGCGTGCGCGGCGTCGCGCGGTTGATCTCGTCGGCAAGCACCATGTCCGCAAAGACGGGACCGGGACGGAATTCGAACTCGCCGGCTTTCATGTTGTAGAAATTGATGCCGGTCACGTCGCTCGGCATGACGTCCGGCGTGAACTGGATGCGCTTGAAGCTGCCGCCGCACGCCTTTGCGAACGCGCGGAACAGCATGGTCTTGCCGGTCCCGGGGACGTCCTCCAGAAGGATGTGCCCGCCGCAGAGATAGCAGATCGCGATCAACTCGATCTCTTGTTCTTTTCCGACGATCACCTCGGAAACCGCGCCGACCAGACGGTCGCGATAGGAGACATAATTCTGTGTGGTCATGTTGCATTCTCCGTTCACTGTCATAGATTTATTTCGAAAACGTCAGGTCCGCAGACGATTCGGGATCGATCCAGACCGCCGGACGCACGGCGTAGCCGCGGTTCTGGATTGCGTGACCGACCTCGATGATTTCGCCGGACGTGCCGACGCAGGCTACGCGTTCCCCCGCATAGCGGAGCTCGTCCGTGGTCTCCAGAATGACCGATTCTTCGACCGGCGTGCGCAGCCACCACAGACAGGCTTCGCCGACGCTGCTGCGGTACGCGCCGAATCCGAGGGCATACTGCGTGGCAAGGCATTTGCGGTCTTCATCGGAGAGGAAATACTTCTTCGCTTCGCTGAGACTCAGCAGAAACACGCGGTCAAAGGTTCTCATGTCGTATGTACCGTCCGGAAGCATGTCGCAGATCGCCGTGCGCTCAAGCATGCGGATCTCGCCGTCGTCAAATGCGGTGTTCAGAAACTCGTCGTTCAGCCAGTCGCGCAGCACGCTTGTCCGCCATGACACGATCGATACAGACGGATCATAGTCGTATCGCATGAACGGAAGCGCGTCCAGCGCGTATTTGCTGATCAGCAGCATCCGGCTGCCGTCTCTTTCGAGCACGATCCATTCGATGGGATCCTTCGCTTGGGATGTGATTCTGCCCTGCGGATAGGAGCCGAACAGAACGGTGGAGCCGACCTCGGCGTCCCTGAGACGGTCCTTTGCAATGTCATAGACCAGATCGCTGCTGTCCCGGTAGTGCAAGCCGTGCAGGGTGCGGTACGCCTCGTCAATCTCTCCGGCTTCGATCTGTTTGATCGCACGGTCGTATCGGATCGCGGGGACGGCGTACTTCCGGAACAGGATCACGCCGACAACGCAGACCGCGGCGACGCAGGCGGCGGCGATCGCGAATCGGACGATGCGCTTTTTGCGCGCCTTTCTTTTCTGTTCCGCTTCCTTTGCGGCGCGGATCGCTTCCTCGCGGTCCGTCCGTTCCTTCTGCAGGATCTCCTCAATCCTGCGCTGCGCCTGCTCGATTCGCCCGTCGGCGTCCCGGTAGCCTCGGATCCTTTCAAAGATCTGGATTGCCTTTTCCTGGCTGCGCACATTGAAATTGGCGGCGGCCTTGTCGGCTTCCGCATAGAGATCGTCGAGATGCGAGGTGACTGCCATCTGTTCGCATTCGAGCTTTTTCTTTGCGGCGTCCCTGTAGTCGGGGATGCGGGCGAATTCGGCGGCGGCTTCCGTATAGAGCCGCCCCTCGATCAGCAGCAGCGCATTGCGGTAGATTCGTTCGTTTGCTTCGATTGTCCCGTTATCCTGCATCTCTGTGTTCCGTTCCTTTGCTGGTTTCTCTCGATAAATCAAATGTATCGCAGATAAAATGGCTTGTCAATTCTCTTTTTCGTTTTTCAAGAAAAGAACGGCTCCCTGACGGAGCCGTTTGAAGAATCCTATGCGGTACGCTTCATGCGCGGTTCGATTATGCGGCGTCCGTCAGCTTCAGGTGCTTCACCTTCCGAAGGACGATCGCGTTGATGATGACCGTAAACAGCACCGTAATCAGCGCGCCGTACAGCCATGCAAGCGGGCTTACGCTGCGGTCGAACCGGATGAACGCCTGTTCCATCGAGCGCACGATGCGATAGGCGATGCCGGAGCCGAGCGCAATGCCCAGAACGATGCCCGCAATCGTCGTCACGATCGTTTCCCGCGTGCAGTAGCCGATGACCTCTTTGACCGTAAAGCCGTTGATGCGCATGACGACAAGCTCGCGCTTCTTCTGCATGATGTAGATGTTCGTCAGATTCGTCAGCACCACGCCCGCCATGATCGCCGCCAAGACGATGAACAGCACGACGATGCTGTTGATGACCGAGGTTGCGGAGTCGAACATCGCCCGGTCCGCCGACGCCTGCGTATAGCCGGTAAAGCCCGAAACCGTTTTGAGCCGCTCGCGCAGCGCCTCCTCGTCCGCACCGTTCAGACGGATCAGGAAGGAATTGGGCGTCGGCGCGGCACCGAACAGCGACGCATAGTATTCGGTGCTCATCACCATGGAGCGGCCGATGTAGTTTTCAAAGATGCCCGCCACGCGGACCTTTGCCGTTTTCGCGCCGCCGACGGTGATCTGAAACTCGCTTCCGATGTCGAGACCGTCGATCTCCGCCAGCCGCCGCTGAATCAGGATGCCCTCGTCGGTCAGTTCGATCGCGTCTTCGGTGCGCCAGTCGTTCAGGCGGTACATGGATTCGATGGCGGCGATATCGCCGCAGAGCAGTTCTCCCACCTGATTGTCCGTGATCCGGTAGGTGATGTAGACGTCGTACAGCGGCACGCAGTCCGCGCCGGAGCTTTTAAGCTCCGCTTCGATCTCCTCGCCGTATGCATACTGCACCTTCGCGTCGTAGTGCACGACGGAGGAATACTGGTTTGTGACCGCGCCGTTCACCGCGGCTTTCAGCGTAAATCCGATGACGATCAGCGCACAGCAGCCCGCGGCGCTGACGATCGTCACGATCACGCGCTTGAGATCCGTGCGCATGTTCAGAAGAATCAGGCGCGAATACAGCGACAGCAGGCGCTTTCCGCCTTTTGCGCTCTTTTTCCTGCCCTTGGGAACCGCCTGCTGCATCAGCCGGATCGCGGGCGTGCGGATCAGCCGGTAACAGGCGAGCACGATCGCGCCGACGGCAAGGACGATCCCCGCAAGCAGCACGATCAGCGTCGGTCCGACCGTCACGGTCGGCGCCGTCGTATCATAGGTGTAGTACGCGCCGTATCCCTTCAGAATGAACGGTTCAAAGACGAACCGCGCAAGCAGAACGCCGAACAGGGTGCCGAGCACCGTCGCGGACAGTCCGAACAGCAGATACTTTGCAAGGATCTCCCGGTTGAAGAAGCCGAGCGCCTTGGTCGTCCCGACCAGCGTGCGCTGCTCGTCGATCATCTTGCTGATCGTGGCGTAGATCACGAGCGCGCCGACCAGAACGAACAGCAGGGAGAAGGTCATTTCCAGACTCTTGAGGTTCCCGCTGCCGATGATCAGCTGCACGAAGCTCGCGCTGCCGTGTCCGTCGAAGATGAACCAGCGGCCGGATTCCATGTTTTCCGCGTTCTCACGCTGTTCTTTGAGTATCGTTTCGACCTCCGCGATCATCGCTTCGGCCTCGTCCAGATCGGAACTCTTCTCCTCGATCTGCTGCCTCAGCTCGCGCAGGGAATCGACTGCGGCATCCATTCCCTCGATGCCGCCCACGATCAGCTCCGCCTGTCCGATGATGCCGAGCAGGGTATCCCTTGTCTCGGTCCCCGTCTTCAGCTGCTCTTTGTTCTCCGCAAGCGCCTTTTCCGCCTCCTCGACCAGCTGCAGCGCCTGATCCCTGAGCTGCGCGTCGCGGATCGCGATCCGTTCCGCGGAGAGCTGCTCGATCTCCCCGAAAACCGCCGCTACGGTTTCGTCGTATGCCTTAGAAAACCGGTTGACGTCCGCCGCTTTTTCCACGGTGATCTCCGCCTTCATGCAGCAGTTACCCATGGTCTCCCGATCGAACCGGTCCGCGCTGACGATCATATACGGCGTTTCCGGCACGCTTTTGCTTGCGTGATCGGGATGCGCGACGATGCCGACGATCGTAAACGGATCCGCGCCGAGAAAGAACTGCCCCGTGGCGTCGGTCATTTCCGCCCATTCGATCTCGTCGCCGATCTTCCATCCGGCTCCCTCGGCGACGTTTTGCTCGATCGCGCATTCCGAAGCGTCTTCGGGCATGCGTCCCTCGACCGTCGAGACGAGATTGATCCGCTCCGTCGCGGTGATGATGTTGATGACCTGCTTTTCGTCGCCGATATATGCGTTCGCGGCGGTCTGCCAGACCGGCTCAACGTCCGTTACGCCGTCAAGCGCGCGGATGCAGTCGAGATCCTCCGGCGTCAGCAGGCGCGTGGAAATGACCTCGATATCGCGGTAGTTCTGCCGGTTATACGCCGTCGATGCGTTGTTCCGCAATGCCGCCGCCGAATATCCGATGCCCAAAAAGGTGGTCACGCCCAAAAGTGCGATCACAATGATCGACAGAAACGAAACCTTCTGTTTCCAAATATTCCGCAGCGCGTCCTTGATCTGAGTCTTCTTCATGGCCGGTTACCACACGAGCTCTTCGGCGTGCACGGGATGCAGATTCTTTTTGATGCTCGCGATCCTGCCGTTGCGCACCTTGACCACGCGGTCCGCCATCTTGGCGATCTCGGGGTTGTGCGTGACCATCATGACCGTCGCGCCCTGCTTGCGCACGATATCCTCGACGACCGAAAGCACCTCGATGCTCGTCGTATAGTCGAGCGCCGCCGTCGGTTCGTCGGCAAGGATCAGCTTCGGCTTTTTCACGATCGCTCGCGCAATGGACACGCGCTGCTGCTGACCGCCGGACATCTGTCCGGGATAGTTGTTGGCGCGTTCCTCCAGTCCGACCTTTGCGATCGCGTCCGCCGCGTCCATCGGTTCCTTCACAAGCTCCGCGATAAACTGCACGTTTTCGAGCGCGGTCAGGTTCGGCATCAGGTTATAGGACTGGAAGATGAAGCCGACATACTCGCGGCGGTACTTCGTCAGCTCGGCGTCGGACGGATGCGAGAAATCCTTTCCTTCGACGGTCAATGTGCCGTCGGTCAGAAAGTCCATGCCGCCGACAATGTTCATCATGGTGGACTTGCCGCAGCCGGATTCGCCGAGGACGACCACGAATTCGTTCTTGTAGACGTCGAGGTTGATGCCCTTCAGCACCTGCAGCACACCGTCGCCGGAGGGGAACTCCTTGGTGACGTTCCGGAGCGTCGCAAGGATCTCCTTCTGTTCGCCGAGATCGACGGCCAGTCCCTTTTCGTCGATCGTGATCGCGGCGAGCGACGCCATGCGCTCGCAGAGCTTCAGCTCCTCTGCGTCGTACAGCGAGCCGTCCTTTTTGTTGACGATCTGCACGCAGCCGATCACGTCGTGCAGGTTGTTGAGCGGCACGCAGATCATCGTCTTCGTGATAAGCCCGTTGTCGTCGAACACGGAGCCCTCGAAGCGCGAATCGCTTGCCGCGTCCTCCACGATCACGGACTTGCCGGTTTTGGTGACGACGCCCTCGATGCCGAGCCCGTTCTCCACCGTGATGTTGGAGATGTCCGCCGGACCGATGTGGAACATCGGGGTGAGCCGATCCGTCTTGGGATCCAGAAGCCAGATTGCGCCGGCTTCGCTGTTCAGCGTCTTGACGATGATTTCCAGACTGCCGGAGAGCGCGTCGTCGAGGTTGTCCACCTCCAGAAGCTGCTCCATGATCTGCCATGTCGCTTTTGTAAACCGTTTTTCTTCTGCCATGGTTCCGGTCTCCTTTGTCTTCAATGGTTGTATCTCTTGCGCGATCCGACGGAAAGCGGATCACGGTCCGAAAAAGCGATCTTCGGGACGGAGCGGAAAGCCGATCCTTTGTCCGCGGATTTCTCAAACCGGCAGCCCGTTTGTCGCCGGATTCCTCTATTGCAGCTTCTTCCGTACCGTCAGGACGTTCTGTCCGAACTTGTATGCATAGTCCATGCCGTCCACGGTCTTCTTCACCAGAAAGATGCCCAGCCCGCCGATCGGTCTGTCCTCTGCGGAAAGATGCACGTCGGGATCCTCCTGTTCCAGAGGGTTATAGGGCATGCCCTTGTCCAGAAAGGTCAGCGTCACCGTCTTCGACGGTTCCTCGTATGCGAACCGTACGGTCACGGGACCGGTCCCCGGCGCATAGGCGTATTGCGCGATGTTCGCCATCAGCTCGTCGATTGCCACGTCGAGCTGCAGCTTTGCCTTCGGCGGACAGCCGACGGCGTCCAGCTCCGCCTCAACGAAAGCGGTCACCGCAGGGATGTTCTCCGCCGCGGCGTCCACGGTCAGCTCCTTTGCGGGCGCCGCCGTCTTCGGACCTTTGTATTCGAGACAGAGCATGGTGAGATCGTCAAACTGCTCCGCCTCCTGCACAAAGTCGTCCACCGCGCGGCGCACGCCGTGCAGGATTCCTTCCGGCGTTTCATCCTTGGCTTTGTTCAACGCGGCGATCATCCGTTCGGTGCCGAAAAGCTCGTTTTTCGCGTTGCTCGCTTCGGTCACGCCGTCCGTATAGACGAACAGCTTTGCGCCCGGCGTCAGCTGAATCTCATATTCCCGGTACCGGACGCCGTTCATGCCGCCGATCACGAAGCCGTGTTTGTCCTTCAGCAGCGCAAAGTCGCCGTCGGACGTCTTGATCACCGGATACTCGTGTCCCGCGTTTGCCGCCGTGAGTCTGCCGGTGGAGATTTCCAGAATGCCGAGCCACACGGTCACGAACATCTGCTCCTGATTGTCGGAGCAGATAGCCTCGTTGGTCTTGGTCAGAATCGCCGCCGGACCGTGTCCCAGCATGGCGCAGCTCTGCAGGATGATCTTCGAAGCCATCATGAACAGCGCCGCGGGAATCCCCTTGCCGGACACGTCGGCGATGACCAGACCGAGATGGTCCTCGTCGATCAGGAAGAAATCATAGAAATCGCCGCCCACTTCCTTTGCGGGATCCATGGAGGCGTAGAGCGCAAACTCCGACCGGTCGGGGAAGGGCGGGAACCGGTGGGGGACGAACGCCGCCTGAATGCGGGTGGCGAGGGACAGCTCCGTGCTGATGCGCTCCCGCTCGGCGGTAATCTGTGTAATATCCGAAATATAGGTCTCGATCTGCTCCTCCATCGTATCGACGGACTTTGCCAGCTGTCCGATCTCGTCCCTGTTGCGGATGGTGTTCTGCAGCTTCTGCTCCGACGCCGTATTCTCGCGGGAGAAGCGGGCCGCCTCTTCCGTGATCAGGTTGACGGGATGCAGCAGCACCCGATGCAGATAAATGCTCTGCCCCAGGATCACGAGCAGCACCAGCACCGCAACGGCCAGCGCGATCTTGCCGAGAAAGGTGCTGCGTACACCTGCGAGAATGTCCATCTGCCGCTGAACGCAGAGGATCCCCTTCACGCTGCCGTCGGTCCCCTTGAGTCCGATCATGGCGGTGATGTGCGAATCGGTCTCGATGTTGCCCTTGTCGCGGATCACCAGCTCCCGGTCCGCTTCCAGCTCGTAGAGCGCGCGATACTTCTCGCGGTATTCGTCGTTGGTGGTGTCCCGCACAAAGCCGAAATCGTACTTGGTGTAATGACTGTCGTGGTCGATGGTGGAGAACAGAAAGGTGATATGCCGGTAATCCGACCGGTCGGGCACGATCACATAGATGAAGGTGGATCCGGAGGAGTTACACAGGTGGTCCATCCGGTCCCATACCGCCTTGTATGCGGGCGTGACGCCGCCGCTTTGGGCGTATTCGTCGATTTTGTCGGCGTCCACAAGCTCGGCCGCCGTCTGCGCCGTCAGAAAAGCGCCTTCCGCATACTGGTTCAGCAGCGCGTCGGTAAAGGTCCGGTAGCCGATGATGCCGACGATCACGGAAAACAGCACCAGCAGCAGCACGATGCCGGCGATGCTTTTGACGGTAATGTGTTGGCGCAGCAGCTTCATGGGCGTCTCCCGATGCGGTTGATTGCGACGGTCATTCGATCGTCAGAATGTCCGAAAAGCCGGTGACCTCGAAGATTTCCAGGATCATTTCATTCGCATGGATCACCTTCATGCTTCCCTGCCGGTTCATCGTCTTCTGCGTCGCAAGCAACACGCGGAGACCCGCGGAAGAGATGTAGTCGAGCTTCTCAAAATCAAACGTCAGCTCCGAAACGTCCGCAAGCGCGTCCTTCAGCACCGCCTCGAGCTCCGGCGCAGTCATCGTATCCAGACGCCCCTCCGGGGCGATCGTCAGCGCACTTTCATTTTTGGTTTGCAGAATTGTCATTGCTTTGCTCCTTATCACGATATGGGTCGTTTGATGATGCGGCTCAACCTTTCAGAGCGTTGAAGAGAATCCTGCGGGATCCGCCCTTGTCGTCCGTAGCGCCGCTGCGCGCAAACGCGAGCGCAACGACAAACAGCAGATCGAGGTTCTTCTCGCTCGTGAAGATGCGGTAGAAGCCCGGCACCGGGACGTTGTTCGCGACCGCATGTTCCTCGGCGTCCTCCTCGTGGACGTACTGACTCGAAGCCTCGATATAGCCGATCTCCGCGCCGTCTCTCGAAACCGTGTAGGACGGGAACAGCACCTTGCCCTGCGCAAAGCGGGATTCCACCTTGACGCCGTTCCGTTTCAGGTGCTTCCAGATGTCCTCGCCGTCCAGCGAGAAGGTGTAGTGGTTGTCGAACAGGAAGGAGTTCCGGTCCGCCTCCTCCTGATGCCCGACAAGATGCGCCTTGGTCGTGCCGTGCTCATGGTCGATAAAGTCGAAGCCGAACGGGCCCGCCAGCGTGAACTTCGTCATACTCGCCTCGTAGAGGACGTTGCGGTTTTTGTCCTCGATGCGGTGCCCGGCCTTCGGCGTGCCGAGATCGGTCAAAAAGTACAGCTCGCGCTGTTCGCCCTGCTCGGACGGCGCATAGACGGTCTCGCCCTGCGTTTCCTTGAGCTTCCTGACGTCGAGCTTCTTCTTGACCGTCAGTCCGACCACTAAAAGCAGGATGACCGCGCCCGCAATCATCAGATAGACGCCGAAGCCCTTGGAGGACGTGATCTTCGCGGGGTTCTGCGGATCATATTGGATGCGGACGGTCTTGCCCACCTCGTAGGACGCGCTGTCGGAGTCGAGCTGCGTCGTGTATTCCTTGCCGTCGACCGTGTACTTTACGGTCACGATCCGTCTGACGTCGTTTGCGGTGTCCGGATCGGGAATGTAATCGGGATCGTTTTCGATGGAAACGATGGTTGCTTCGGCCTTTTCATAGCCCTTCGATTGGAAGAACGTGAAATAGATGCCGACGCCGAGTGCGATCACGGCAAGGATCGCCGCAAAAATCTTGAAGCCCGGACCTTTGAATGAAAACATTGTTTTTTCCTCCTGTCAATTCGATTGCCGATATGTTCGGTATCCGAAAAACCGCCGGCATCGAACCCCCGTTATGACCTCGTTCGGATGCCGTTTTCGCCGGTCCGTTCCCTTTCGATGAAGAAAACGGCACGCGGCGCGGAATTCCTTTCCGATTATCATAACACATTTCGAACCGTCCTGCAATGAAATCAGGGAAAAAGCAGAACAGAAACAGCAGGGGATTTGTTGTTCCCCGTGCCGCACGGCGGCGCGAAACGCGCTTTTCATCGAAAGACGTTCCGTACAAAAAACAGGGGCGAAGCCATATCGGCTTCGCCCCGTAAGCAGATGGTTTTATGAGATCGGCAGCGCGTCAATCAGCGAAACCAGATACCGCAGGATTGCTGCGGCGTCTGCCGCAGTGATCTGACCGTCGCAGTCGACATCCGCGTTGAGCGTACCGCGCGGCGTAAGCGTTGAGAGCTTCACCAGCGTGCGCAGGATCATTGCTGCGTCTGCGGAGGTCACCTGACCGTCGCAGTTCGCATCGCCGTAGAGGATCGGCTCGAACAGGATGCTGCCGTCGACCGTTGCCGCCTCCGCCGCAACGACCTTTCCTGCGAACAGGTACGACAGTTCGGTGCCGCTGCCGAGC
>JAEEGF012004352.1_pt1 | contig 26264 bp, 19 predicted proteins | sample 9134171 | NCBI WGS metagenome assembly JAEEGF01 (sample SAMN16246542, study PRJNA631951) | gut metagenome | biome: gut microbiome; feature: rumen; material: AP-attached | host: Bos | place: Iran: Karaj | collected 2018-10 | reverse complement strand
GTCAACCTCGGCAAGCTCATGGACGCCCTCAAGGCCGGCGCTACCGGTCCCGAGGCCATCGAGAAGGCCAAGGGTACCTACGGCCGCTTCAAGGACGCTGTCAAATATATCGATCCCCGTAAAGAGTAAGAGACCATGGCACTTTTCGAAAGCTACGAGCGTCGCATTGATCAGATCAACGCAGCTCTCAACAAATACGGTATCAAGGACATCGACGAGGCCAAGGCCATCTGCGATGCAAAGGGTATCGATCCGTACAAGATGTGCGAGGACACCCAGAAGATCTGCTTCGAGAATGCGAAGTGGGCCTATGTCGTCGGTGCCGCCATCGCCATCAAGAAGGGCGTAAAGACCGCCGCCGAGGCCGCTGAGGCCATCGGCGAGGGGCTCCAGGCCTTCTGCATCCCCGGTTCCGTCGCCGACGACCGTAAGGTCGGCCTCGGCCACGGCAACCTCGCCGCCCGCCTCCTCTCAGAGGAGACCGAGTGCTTCGCCTTCCTCGCCGGCCACGAGTCCTACGCAGCCGCCGAAGGCGCCATCAAGATCGCCGAAATGGCGAACAAGGTGCGCCAGAAGCCCCTCCGCGTTATCCTCAACGGCCTCGGCAAAGACGCTGCCAAGATCATCTCCCGTATCAACGGCTTCACCTATGTCCAGACCCAGTTCGACTATGCCACCGGCAAGCTCAACATCGTCAGCGAGAAGAGGTATTCCGACGGAGTCCGCGGCGGCGTGCGCTGCTACGGCGCCGACGACGTCCGCGAGGGCGTAGCCATCAACTGGCATGAGAACGTCGATATCTCCATCACCGGCAACTCCACCAATCCTACGCGCTTCCAGCACCCTGTGGCCGGAACCTACAAGAAAGAGCGCGTCCTCGCCGGCAAGAAGTACTTCTCAGTGGCATCGGGCGGCGGAACCGGCCGTACCCTCCATCCGGACAACATGGCTGCCGGTCCCGCCTCCTACGGTATGACCGACACCCTCGGCCGCATGCATTCCGACGCTCAGTTCGCAGGTTCTTCTTCAGTTCCCGCACACGTCGAGATGATGGGCTTCCTCGGAATGGGCAACAACCCTATGGTAGGAGCCACCGTCGCAGTTGCAGTCGCAGTCGCGCAGGCTCTCTAGAGAGTCTGAAGCATACAAAGAGAAGAAGCAGCCTAACCGGCTGCTTCTTTCATTTTCTCCGCAGCAACCATCGCTGCGTTTCTGATGATTTCGGGACAGGGACGTTTCCGATAGAACTCCTCCGTGCGTTCCGAGGGAACCGGGCCTTCAGCCTTGTGTTCCCGAAGGCCGAGCAGCTCGCCGCAGACGATGCTGCCGCCGTTGCGCTCGCGGAAGGCGGCGGCCATTTCCTGCACGAGCGCGTAATTGGCCTTACGCTCGTCCATCCCCGGCGTTACCGCCGGGCGGATGAAGCCCGCCAGCACCGTGCAGGCGCTGAAGCTGCCGCAGACCTCGCGCATCCGCGCGAAGCCGCCTCCGAAACCGGAACCGACGGTCTTCAGGAGATTGACGTCGGCCAGGCCTTCGGCTTCGAGCACGTCCGCGAAAGCCAGAAGCACGGCCTGGCAGCAATTGTAGCCCTGAAGGAAATAATCCCTCGCGCGTTCTCCGCGCTCGGCAGGATCGAAAGACTCCGGAAGTTTCACCTCTGATCAATAAGTATCGTAATACTTGGCCTCGCGAGGGCTGACCTTGTTCATATTGTCAAGGAGATCCTCATTGGTCTTGTACTCGTCCATCAGCTGGAGCATGAAGTTCATCGCCTCGGTGGGATTCATGTCGGCGAGGAGCTTGCGAAGGATCCAGATGCGGCTGGCAGTACCCTTGTCAAGGAGCAGGTCGTCGCGACGCGTACCGGAGAGCAGCACGTTGACGGAAGGGAAGATGCGCCTGTTGGAGAGGTTGCGGTCGAGCTGGAGCTCCATGTTGCCGGTGCCCTTGAACTCCTCGAAGATGACGTCGTCCATCTTGGATCCGGTCTCAGTAAGGGCCGTAGCTATGATGGTGAGCGAACCGCCGCCCTCGATATTTCGGGCCGCGCCGAAGAAACGCTTGGGCTTCTGCAGGGCATTGGCGTCCACACCGCCGGAAAGGACCTTTCCGGAAGCCGGCTGGACAGTATTGTATGCACGAGCGAGCCTGGTGATGGAGTCGAGGAGGATCACGACATCGTGACCGCACTCGACAAGTCTGCGGGCCTTCTCGATGACCATATTGGCGACTTTGACGTGTCTTTCGGCGGGCTCGTCGAAGGTCGATGCGACAACCTCGGCGCGGACGCTGCGCTGCATGTCGGTGACCTCTTCGGGGCGCTCGTCGATAAGGAGGACAATCTCGTACACCTCGGGATGGTTCTCGGCGATGGCGTTGGCTATGCTCTTGAGGAGCATGGTCTTACCGGTCTTCGGCTGGGCGACGATAAGTCCGCGCTGACCCTTGCCGATCGGGGCGAACATATCTACGATACGGCAGGAAATGTCGCGTCCGGAACGGCCTCCGGTGAGGTTGAACTTCTGGTCGGGGAAGAGGGGAGTGAGGAAGTCGAACGGGACGCGGTCGCGGATGAACTCCGGGGTACGGCCGTTGATGTACTTGATCCTTACGAGCGGGAAATACTTGTCGCCCTCCTTGGGAGGACGGATCTCTCCCGTGACGGTGTCTCCGGACTTGAGGGCGTTGGCCTTGATCTGGTTCTGCGAGACGTAGATGTCATCAGGGGAATTGAGATAATTGTAATCCGAAGAGCGAAGGAAACCGTAGCCGTCAGGCATGATTTCCAGGACTCCGGTGGCCTCGACGGTGCCTTCAAACTCTATGACGGGCTTGGGCACGGGCTTCGGCTGCGGAGGCTGCTGCTGAGGCAAGGGACGGCGCTGCTGCTGGGCGTTCTGGTTCTGTCCCTGCTGGGCATTGCCGCCGTGATTGCCGTTCTGCTGCTGAGGCTGCTTGACACGCTGCTGGGCAGGCTGGGGCTCGTCTTTCTTCTCCGACGGAGCGGGAGCGGCCTCTGCGGCCGGAGCTTCAGCCGCCTGGGCGGGCTCGGCCTTCTTGGGACGTCCGCGCTTGGTCTTTGGCTTGTCGGCGGCAGGGGCCTGCTCCGCGGGAGCGGCCTCTGCGGGCGCAGCCTTGACAGGCGCGGCCTCCGCGGCCCCCGCCTCCTTCGCAGGAGCGGGCTTCGCTTTTGATTTGGTCTTCTTTGCGGCGGGCTTGGCTGCTTCGGCAGGCTTCTCCGCATCCGCAGCAGGCTTGGCGGCTGCGGGCTCGGCCTTCGCCGCCTCTCCCTTTTTGGGACGGCCGCGCTTGGCCTTGGGTTTATCGGGAACCGGCTTCAGGGACTCCTCCTTGGCCTCCGCATCCAAGATGGCGAAGGCGAGGGGTTCCATATCCATTTTCTTTACATTCTTTACACCATGTTCTGCAGCGATACTTTCGAGCTGCTCTCTGGTCATGGTACTCAGTTCAAACAGAGTGTGTGGCATTCGATAGTTATTGTAGGATAAAGCGCCGGAAGATATCGGCGCAGTAAAAGATATCGATGCAAAGATACGAAAAAAAACTAATTATCCCAATAGCTGCTGCTCTTCTTGAAGCGCAGCACATCGGACAGCGTCGATGCATTCGCCGCTATGCGGAAGCTGTATGACTTCCAGGTACCCGTAGGGACCCAGGACACGGAAATGTTGAAGCAATGCAGATCGTAAGTGGCGCTGAACTGCGTCGTCGTGATCTTCAGAGCCATCAGGTCGAAACCGGAACTGGCGGTCAAGGCCATCTTGGGCGTCAGTTTGAGATTGCCGGAAACGCTAAGGGTCTGCGTAAACCTGTTCTTGACGGACAGTTGTTCATTCGTATAAGCATAAGTCTTGCCATAACTGAATGAATAACTGAAATTTAGCGACCAAGGGGAATTGGGATTGGTATAATACAGCCATCCGCCGGGAATGTATTCACCGGTGATGGGGTGAGTATAAATCCTCTGGTAATAATCGGCGGGAGATCCGCCGGATCCGTTTGAACCGCTGGATCCGCTGGATCCGCTGGATCCGTCATTGCCTTTGATCGCGCCCTTGCCGCTGAGCGAATATGACATCGAGGCGCTGGCGTTGGTAAGTCTCAGCGGATGGGCGGGATCGACAAGGACGTTGAACTTATTGATCCTCTGTCCTCTCTTGTCGATGGCATAAGGGTCGAACTGGGCGCTGGCGCTGATGCTGAGCTTGCCGAATATCGAGGTGGACATCGACATGCTTATATTGCTGAGATTGAGGGAGTCGGCAAGGAAGTTATAGGAGCCGTTGAAGTTCAGCTGGTCGAGGAGCTTGACCTTCTTGGACCCCGTGCCGGTAGTATCGGCGAAATCACGCACCTTGGCCTCGAGATTGTTGGCGATGGAGAAACTTGCAGTGGCCGACCTTCCGCTTCCGGGAGGAGAGTTCAACTGTCCGGAGTAGATATTGTACTTGTATTCCTTCTCTTCGCCGTTCCTGTCCGTATACTGCAAGGTACGGTATCCGTTGAAAGCCTTCCCGAGATCGGGGCTGTACGACATGCTGACGCTCGGGGAAATGACGTGGCGGATGGCCTGTATCCGGTGATACTTGCCGAAATTGAACATTCCGTACAGTCGCGTGCTCATGGATATTCCCCCTGAATAAGACTGTGTGATGCCCAGGGTGCTGAATTGCCTGCCCTCCACCATCTCCACCTTGTCCGTCTCGGGATTATACTCATACTCGTTCTTCTTGAAGAACCAGTTCTGTCCGTAGGAGACGGAAGGATTGAAATTAAGATAGTTGGCAATCGTAAAGGAGGGGAGTCCGATGCTGAAGTTGTGCGTCATGCCGTTCTTGAAGCGGTTCAGGAACCCTTCCTCGCCGAACTCCGACGCCTTGAAGTTGATCTTGTTCTGCAACGAAGTGTTGTATCCGAAAGATATCTTCTCATAGGCCTTCTCCTTTCCTACGCGGTTCTTCTGCTTGAACGGATAGAACGTGCTGACCGAGAAGGTGACGTTCGGGAGAGTGAAGGCATATGAACTGTCCCTGGAGTTCTGGCTGTGCAGGGCGTTGACCGAAAGGTTTATCTTGCCATTCCAGTTCCTAGTGAAAGATATGGACGACGAGACCTGGTTCTGCAGGGCTTCGTTGACCGAACGGGAGTTGTACTTGCTGTTGGACGGGCTCGAGAAATTGACCGACGCTGAGAAAGTCTGCCCGGGATGGGCCTTGGCATCCTGAGTATGGGACCACTTCAGGCCGAAGTTGCGGCTCTGGAAGAAATCGCTGCTCCCGCGCTCACCCTTCTGGTCGTTGGAGTACGTCATGGAGAAGCTGCCGTTGAACTTGTAGTTGACCTTGTACCTGGAATTGACGTCCACCGCCCACGATCCCAGGGTATAGATGTCGCCGGTAACCGAGAGGTCCAGATAATCTCCGAAAACGAAATACATGCCCGCATCGCGCGCGTAGAAGCCTCGGGCCTGTTCCTCGCCGAAGGTCGGCATCAGCATGCCCGTGGCGCGCTGCGGCTTCTTCGGAATGAAACCGAACGGAAGGACTATGGGGAAATGCACTCCTTCGATGACCGGATGCGCAGGACCGAACACAGTCTTCTGCGACGGTTTGGTGATCACCTTGGCCGAACTGAGCTGCAGGTAATAGTGCGGTTCATCGGCATCACACACGGTATACTGGCCATCCGTGATATTGATGGAACGGTCGGGGAGCATCTTGATGTTGTGCCCGTGCAGGATGCCCTCGTCGTCATTGGTGGTCATATTGGTGATGCGGGCCTTCTGGGAGTTGAAGTTGTACCGCACCTTCTCCATCTCATACTGGTCGCTGCCCTGTTTCATCACGGGAAGCCCGGTCCATTCGCCGGTCTCCGGGTCCTGGACGCCCTGGGCGAACACTTCACCGGAATTCATGTCGTACTCCATGTACGCCGCTGTGAGCTCCATGTTCTGGTAGGACACCTTGACATCGCCGTAATAATAGACCATCCTCTTTCCGTCGGTGAAGACCTCAATGATGGAATCCCTCGCGCCTGAGAAGGCGGGGCGCTCGAGCGAGCTCTTGCCGAGCAGCGCAAGCGAATCGGCGCGGTGGAGCGAGTCAGCCCTCGCGATGGAATCCCTGCGGAAAGTCAGGGAGTCGAGGGCGGCAGGATCTATCGTCAAAGAATCCGGCAGGGAGACCGTTTCGGTCCGGTCCGCGCGCCTGGCCTGGCGGCGCGACCGACGGTCGTTCTGAGCCGACATGACGACGCTGCCCGACAGGACGAGCAAAATCGTCACAAACAAGTATATGATATTCTTTGAACGCAATTTTTTTCCTAAATTTGCAAAGTACAAATGTAAGACTATTTTCCAAGTTTACCAAAGTACCGAGATGAATTTGAAAACCAGCATATATTGTGCCGCGCTCCTTCTGGCGGGCGTTTTCTGTTTCGTTCCCGATGCCTTTTCCCAGGACTCCGGATCCCTTGGCCTGCGCACCGTCGTAATCGATCCAGGACACGGCGGCAAGGATGCCGGAGCGATCAGCAAGGACAAGAAAACCATGGAGAAACGGCTGACGCTCGAGATCTCCAAGCTGCTCAAGCAGAAGATCGAGAAGCTCAATCCCGGTGTTACCGTCTTGATGACAAGGGAAAAGGACGAGGTGTTCGTCCCCCTCATCGACCGCGCCAAGTTCGCCACCGACAACAATGCCGACTTCTTCATCTCCGTCCACATCAATTCCAGCACTAAAACCACACCCAACGGCTATTCCATACATCTACTCGGACCCTCGACGGACAAGAACAAGGACACCTATGCAATGAATATGGAAGTGGTCCAGAGGGAGAACTCCGTCATCCTGCTGGAAGACGACTATTCCACCACGTACCAGGGTTTCGATCCCAAGGATCCCGAATCGGACATTTTCCTCCATTTGATGACCAATGCCTACCGCGAGCAAAGCATCCTTTTCGCACAGGTCGTCGACAAGCATCTTTCCGGAGGCCCCATCCGGAAAAGCAACGGCATCAGCCAGAACAATTTCGCGGTGCTCCGTCTGGCTTCGATGCCGGCGGCGCTCCTGGAACTCGGATTCATCTCCAATCCCACGGACCTCGAAACTCTCCGTTCCTCTCAGTCCCGTGACAGGATAGCCCAGCGTCTCGCGGAAGCCTTCACCGAATATAAGAAGATGTATGACGAGAGCGTCGGGGCGGGGAAGGAGACCAAGCCCGCCGCTGCGCCGAAGGGCGAGGAGAAATCCGCACCCGCCGCATCACCGGCCACCGCTTCACCGGCGACCGGAGTACACTACGGGACACAAGTGCTGGCCACCAGGAAAAACATGGATCCGAAGGACAAATATTTCCTCGGATACGAGCCCGAATGCATCAGCACTCCCACCCTCAACAAGTACGTCATCGGAGTCTCCGAAGACCTTCAGACAGCAAGGAAGGAACACGCCAGAATCAAGGCGAAATATCCCGACGCTTTCCTTGTAAAGGTGGATGACAACGGCTGCACGCGTGTCAAATAGAGATTTGCTCTTAATTTAGAATTTATATAAATTAAGAATCGGCGAAAAATCAATCGCTTACAAAAAAAACGCTTTGTAAATATCTGAAAACGTGGCCTTTAAAAAATAAGCGTTTACCCTCTTCCTAAACGCTTATATAAGAAAAACAAATTTAAACTACAATAGTGAAAAAGATTTTTTATAAAGTTTTTTTCACCCATTTTTGCACTCCCGAACAAGACCACGATGCAAATTCAAGATAGACATATCGACATTTGGAACAATTGCCTGCGCATCATCGAGCAGTTGATTGAGCCGCAGAAGTTCGAGACCTGGTTCAAGCCCATCAGGCCCGTGTCTTTCGTTGAGTCCACGCTCACGGTCGAAGTGCCTACGGATTTCTTCCGCGAATACCTTGAAGGAGCCTATCTCGACGTCATCAAGAAGACCATGAAGAGGGTCATCGGCACCGATGCCCGACTGGTCTATCTCGTGCGTCCCGTCAGGACCGAACAGCCTATGCGCTATCCCGCATCCCAGGGCCTCACCCCGGTCAACCGTACGGTATCCGTCAACACCTACAATCCCGCGAACAATCCCGGCGCGTTCGTCTATCCCGGCCTGCAGAAGGTCAGGATCAATCCCCGCCTCAATCCCGTCTATTGTTTCGGCAACCTCGTCGAAGGGGAGTGCAACAAGATGGGAGTCACCGCGGGTCTCAACATCTCCATGGCTCCGGGCAAGACCCCGTTCAATCCTTTGTTCCTCTTCGGAGGCCCCGGCCTGGGCAAGACCCATATCGCGCAGGCCATCGGAATCGCCATCAAGGAGAAGTTCCCCGAGCTCGTAGTGCTGTATGTCACCGGCAACGAGTTCAAGACACAGTATATGGACGCAGTCAACGTCCGCAACAAGCTCACCGACTTCCTGGCCTATTACATGAAGATCGACGTCCTCATCGTCGACGACATCCAGGACCTGATCGGCCAGGGCTCGCAGAACGCCTTCTTCAACATCTTCAATCACCTGCACCAGACGGGCAAGCAGCTGGTCTTCACTTCCGACCGCGCCCCCGTGGACCTGCAGAATTTCGAGGAGCGCCTGCTGTCCAGATTCAAGTGGGGCCTGTCGGCCGAGCTTACCCGTCCCGGATACTCCACCCGCCTGGCCATGCTCAAGGCGCGCGCGTTCCGCGAAGGCGTGTCCATCGACGACAAGGTCCTCGAAAGCCTTGCCGCACGCGTCAAGTCCAACTTCCGTGAGCTGGAAGGCGCGCTCATATCCCTGATAGCCCATACCACCCTGACACACCGAGAGGCCACTGTCGACCTGGTACAGAACATAACCGACAAGATAGTAGGGACGGAAAAGGAAGGGGTCACCATCGACAAGGTGCAGAGCGTCGTCTGCGAGTATTTCAACATCACCCGCGACACCCTGCTCTCCAAGTCCCGCAAACGCCAGATAGTCCAGGCCCGCCAGATTGCCATGTACCTGAGCCGCAATCTCATCGACAATTGTTCCCTCGCCACGATCGGGGCGGAGCTGGGAGGAAAGGACCACGCTACGGTGCTGCACGCTTGCACTCCGGTGTCGGATTTGATGTCGACGGACAAGAGCTTCAAACAGTACATCACCGATATCAGCAAGATGCTTGTGCCTGTAGACAAATAATACAGCACGATGACATCAGATTCAGTCTTATCGCATTTCAAGAGAATAACGGAGATCCCCAGGGAATCCGGACATGAAGGCCCGATGACCGCATACCTGCAGTCGTTCGCCGCCTCGCACGGTCTTGGCTGCAAGACCGACTCCACCGGCAACGTCCTCATCATCAAGGAAGCCTCGCCGGGCAAGGAAAACGTTCCCACCATCGTACTCCAGGGCCATCAGGATATGGTCTGCGAGAAGAACGCCGGCGTTCAGCACGACTTCTCCAAGGACCCCATCCGCTACGTCATCGAGAACGGATGGATGATAGCCAAGGACACCACCCTCGGAGCGGATGACGGCATCGGCATCGCCGCCTCTCTCGCGCTCCTGGAGAGCGACGCCCCCATGGGCAGGCTCGAATGCCTTTTCACCATCTCGGAAGAGACGGGAATGGACGGCGCGGAAGCGCTTGAGGAAGGCTTTTTCACCGGCAAGACCCTCATCAACCTCGACTCCGAGGAAGAGGGCGAGTTCTGTATCGGATGCGCCGGAGGCCTCAATACCATGGCGGTGTTCCACTATGACACCGAGAACCGCAAGGATGACTACGGCAGGCTGCGCCTGACAATCTCCGGCGCCATCGGCGGCCATAGCGGCGAGGACATCAACAAGGAGAGGATGAACACCGTCCAGCAGATGGCGCGCTTCCTGTACGGCGAGTTGCCGTATGGCCTGCAGCTGATCTTGCTGAAGGGCGGGAACAAACCCAACGCCATCGCCCGCGAATGCGAGGCGGTCGTCGCCGTTCCCGACGCCGAGGCCACCGCAGCGCGCTTCGCTGCGTTCGGCAAGGACGTCAAGGCGGAGTTCGCCGTGAGCGACCCTGACGTGACTTTCGTTTCCGCCCCGGCATTCCTCAACGAGAAGGCCGTAGAAAGCGGCTGCGCCCGCAGGCTGATCACTTCGCTGTTCACTTGCCCCCACGGAGTCCAGGCTATGAGCCAGGACATCAAGGGGCTCGTGGAGACCTCCACCAACCTCGCCTCCGTCCGCATGACGGAGCACGGCGAAGTGAAGGTCGTGACCAGCCAGCGCAGTTCCATCACGTCCGCCAAGAGAATGATCGCCGCCAAGGTCCGCGCCAACTTCGAAGCGGCCGGGGCCGAAGTCGTACACCAGTACGAGTACCCTGGCTGGAAGCCTGACACACAGTCACATATACTGCATGAGTGCGTGGAGTCCTACAAGCGCCTCTTCGGCGTGGAGCCCATAGTCAAGGCCATCCACGCAGGCCTCGAATGCGGCCTCTTCCTGGAGAAGTTCCCCGGACTCGACATGATCTCTTTCGGTCCCACTCTCCTTGGCGTTCACGCGCCGGGCGAGAGGATGGACCTCGCTTCGCTGGACAAGTTCGTCGCCCTCCTCGAGGACGTCGTCGTGAACTTCAAGTAAAATGAGACTGCTGGCCCCATCCATCCTTTCCGCCGACTTCCTGCATCTAGAGAAGGACATCCGCCTGGTCAACGCCCACGCGGACATCATCCATTTCGACGTGATGGACGGCACGCTGGTGCCCAACATCTCGTTCGGTTTCCCCGTGCTGGACGCGGTGGCGCGCATCGCGGAGAAGCCGATGGACGCCCACCTGATGATCATCAATCCCGACAAGTATTTCGAACGCTGCGCCAAAGCGGGGGTGAGCATGCTCTCATTCCACCTTGAGGCGGCCAGGAAGGCGCGCAAGAGCCCCGCTAGGCTCCTGGACCGCGTCCGCAGCCTCGGGATGAAGGCCGGACTCGCCATCAACCCCGACATTCCGGTCGAGGACGTTTTCCCGTACCTGGCCCATGCTGACTACATCCTCGTGATGTCGGTCTTCGCCGGATTCGGAGGACAGAAACTCATCCCGGCTACATTCGAGAGGGTGAAGGCCGTGAAGGCCGAGATACAGCGCAGGGGTCTCGACTGTCTGGTGCAGATAGACGGGGGAGCGGACGAGTCTAACGCCGTATCCCTGTTCGAAGCGGGCGTGGATATCGTAGTAGCGGGCAGCGCGGTCTTCAAGAGCGCCGATCCCGTCGCGACCATCTCCGCTATGAAGGGAGATTGAACACGTACTCCTTGAAAGAATCGTCCAGATACCGCCGGCCTTCGGCGGTATTTGTTTTTTCGGCGCACTCTTTCAGGATGGAATGGAAGTGTCTCAGTTCATCTTCGACATCATACGGCTTTCCCGTGAGCCGGGTGAGGGAGACGGGATTCGGGAGGTCGGAAGGGAAATCCTTCTGGTTAAGGTTCAAGCCTATTCCTATTATGCTCGAAACCACGTCCTGCCCATGGAGGATATTCTCGATGAGGATGCCGCAAATCTTCCTGTCCCCGACATAGATGTCGTTGGGCCATTTTATCCGGACCTTCACGCCGTGTCCTTCGAGGTAAAGGCGCAGGGCAAGGGTCACCGTCTCCGTTATGATCAGCGCGTCGCGCGCGGCCAGCGGAGCCAGACCGCCCTCGCCGAACTTCAGCACGGCGCTGAACGTCAGGTTCTCGCCCGGCCTGCTGTGCCATTCGTGGTCGCCCTGACCGCGCCCCGCCGTCTGACATCTTGCGGCTATGACTGACAGATTGTCAAGCTCGGAAATAAGCCTCCTGGCCTCGTCATTCGTGGATTCGACCGTATCATACCATCTTATGTCAGTCAGTTTTTCCATTGGTGGATTTTTTGTATTATATTTGTTTGCAAATTTAATACATTTCAGCACAATATGATTACACACGACCTTCGCGTCATCGCCGATGCCATCCTTGACAAGAAAGGACAGAACGTCGTTTCCCTCGACCTCAGGCCCGTCGGCTCCTCCATTGCGGACTATTTCATCATCTGCGACGGCGGCTCCACCACCAATGTCGGAGCCATCGCAGACAACATCATGAAGATGGCCAGGGAGGAACTCGGCATGAAGCCCCTGCGTACCCAGGGACTGGAGAACGACTTCTGGATCATCATCGACTACGGCCATATCGTGGTGCACGTCTTCCTTACCCAGTACCGTGAGTTCTACCGTCTCGAGGACCTCTGGGCCGACGCCCCGAAGAAGATATACAAGGAAAGGAAGAGACCAGCCGGCAAGACCGCGAAGGAAGAAGAAGAGTAATACCATGGCAGAGAATACCGACAACAACAAGAACGACGGAAAGGACCCGAAGCGGAAGGTTGTCCGCATCAGGTTCAACTTCTCCTGGTTCTATATCCTGCTGATACTGGCCATCGGCTGGATGCTGTTCAGCCAGAACGGCACCCAGCCGGCCAAGATCGAGTGGGCAGAGGTCCAGTCCATCTTCAGGCAGGGCGACATCAAGGAGATCCATTTCGTCCGCAACGACTACAAGGGCACAATTACCATCAAGCCCGAAAGGCTGGCCAAATACGCCGACAAATATCCTGGAGGCGTGGTGCCTTCGCGCTCTCCCCATCTGACCTTCCTGGTTTCCGGACGTTTCGATGCGGAGAAGGAGTTCGGCGAGCTCAACGCATCGCTCCCGGAAGACCAGCAGGTCAAGATCATTATGGAGAATGATTCCAAGGCCTGGGCCGATGTCCTCGAATGGATCATCTTCCCGCTCCTGCTCATCCTCATGTACGTGTTCATGTTCCGCGGGATGACCCGCAACATGGGCGGCGGAGGCGGAGCCGGCGGCGGTGGCATCTTCAATGTCGGCAAGTCCACCGGCAAGCTTGCGGAGAAAGGCACCAACAACGTCACTTTCAAGGACGTAGCCGGCCTGTACGGAGCCAAGGAGGAAGTCATGGAGATCGTCGATTTCCTCAAGAATCCCAAGAAATACACCGCCCTCGGCGGCAAGATCCCGAAGGGAGCCCTGCTCGTGGGCCCTCCCGGAACGGGAAAGACCCTCCTGGCCAAGGCCGTCGCCGGAGAAGCGAACGTTCCGTTCTTCTCCATCTCCGGCTCCGACTTCGTGGAGATGTTCGTAGGCGTGGGCGCTTCCCGCGTGCGCGACCTCTTCAAGCAAGCTAAGGAAAAGGCTCCCTGCATCGTCTTCATCGACGAAATCGACGCCGTAGGCCGCGCCCGTGGCAAGAATGTCGGATTCTCGTCCAACGACGAGCGCGAGAACACTCTCAACCAGCTCCTTACCGAGATGGACGGCTTCGGCACCAATTCCGGAGTCATCGTCCTGGCGGCCACCAACCGCGCGGACATCCTCGACAAGGCCCTCATGCGCGCCGGCCGTTTCGACCGCCAGATCCAAGTCACGCTGCCGGATCTCAACGAGCGCAAGGAGATCTTCCAGGTCCACATCAAGAATCTCAAGCTGGCCGAAGACTTCGACCTTGACCTTATTGCCAAGAATACTCCTGGATTCTCCGGCGCGGACATAGCCAACGTCTGCAACGAAGCGGCCCTGACTGCCGCGCGCCGCGGCAAATCCGTCATCGACAACAAGGATTTCTCCGATGCCGTCGACCGAGTGGTCGGAGGCATCGAGAGGAAGAAGACCATTATGAGCCCCGAGGAGAAGCGCCTGACGGCTTATCATGAGGCCGGGCATGCCGTCGCCGGATGGCTCCTGCCCGGCTGCGACCCCGTCCTCAAGGTCAGCATCATCCCTCGCGGACAGGCGCTCGGACTCACCTGGAGCCTCCCGGACGAGAAGGTCATGATCTCCCGTTCTGACCTTCTGGACGAGATGTGCTGCCTGGTGGGCGGCCGCGTCGCCGAGGAGATCATCAACGACGGAGTGCCTTGCACCGGAGCGCTCAACGATTTCGAAAGGATGACAAAGATGGCTTACGCCATGGTCACGTACTATGGCATGAGCGACAAGGTCGGCAACCTTTCATTCTACAATATGTCCGACGGATACGACCTTACCAAACCCTACAGCGAGAAGACTGCGGAGCTGATCGACGCGGAGGTCAAATCCCTCGTGGACAATGTAACCGAGCGCACGCGCAAGCTCCTTCTCGAGAACTGGGACGGACTCGATAAGCTCGCCCAGCAGCTGATTTCCAAGGAGGTCATTATGGCCGAGGACATAGAGGCGATTTTCGGCCCCAAGGCCGGAAAGCATGGGGAAGAGCGTCTGGCGTCCGAAGAGCCCGCCAAGGAGCCGGAAAAGGCCGAAAACGCGGAAGATCATGAGTAATCTGCTCCTGCGCACGCTCTCCGGCATAGGCTTCGTGCTCGTCATGATGGCCGGGCTGCTTTTGGACAAGTTCCTCTTCGCGGCGCTTGTCCTCTTCGTCATGGCCGTCATGATGGCGGAGTTCTACCGGATGACGGTCGGTGAAGGGTTCAAGACACAGCGTATCATGGCCATAGTCGCCGGATGCATAATGTTCACCCTGGTTTTCATCAACCACGCGTTCCATGTCCCCGGCAAGTTCGTCTCCCTGTCGATGGTCCCGATTATCGTGCTGATGATCAGTTCGCTGTATTATAGCAAGAGGGATTCGTTCAAGGATTTCTCGCACATCCTTGCGGGACTTCTGTACATCGCGGCTCCGTTGACCCTCGCCAACCTCATCGCTTTCCGGGGCGGTTCATTCAATGCACTCCTGCTCCTGTGTTTCTTCGTCATCATCTGGTGCTCCGACATCGGAGCATATACCGTCGGAAGTACGTTGGGAAAGAAATACGGTAAGAAGCTGTGTCCGGAGATTTCGCCCAAAAAGTCCTGGGCCGGTTTCTGGGGCGGTATGGCATTCTCGGTCATCGCCGTCCTCATACTCCGTCTCGCCAAGCTGATGGAGCTTCCTGCCATCCATTGCGTCATCCTTGCCGTCATCATGCATGTGGCCGGCGTCTATGGCGACCTCTTCGAGTCGCAATGGAAACGCGCCTGCAATGTCAAGGATTCCGGCAAGATCATCCCCGGCCACGGCGGAATGCTCGACCGCTTCGACAGCGCGCTCTTCGCAGTCCCGGCCGGTGCGATTTACCTTTCACTCTTAGACCTTCTCTGACAATGCATTTAGACCACGACTCATACGGCTCCGTTGCATTGGCGTACGTGATATGCGCCATTATCATCGTCATATTGAGGTTGTTCATCCGCAATCCATGGATATTCTGGCCGTTGGTTGCAGTCGTGTTTGCGATAGCCGTATGGCAGACGCTGTTCTTCCGCGTTCCGGACAGGCAGTGTCCCGGGACGGGCAGCGTAGTCACATCCGTCGCGGACGGCAAGGTAGTCATAAACGAGAAAGTGTTCGAGCCGGAATTCCTCAAGCGGGAATGCATCCAGGTGTCCGTTTTCATGGACTTCTTCGATGTCCACGCCAATTTCTGGCCCTTGGACGGAACCGTCACGTACTACAAGTATCATCCGGGGAAGCATCTCCTGGCTTTCCTGCCCAAGTCTTCCATATACAACGAGCATTCCTGCACCGTCATCCGCACTGAAGACGGAAAAGAAATCATGTTCAAGCAGCTGGCGGGAACCTTCGCCCGCAGGATAGTCTGTTATTCCGAGCCCGGAATGCGTACCAGGGCGGGGGAGCAGTGCGGCATCATCAAGTTCGGAAGCCGCATAGACATGTTCTTCCCGACGGACGCGGACATCAAGGTGAAGATAGGAGACAACGTCCGCGCCTGCGAAAGCGTCATCGCCCTTCTATAAGTTCAAGCAGACGGTCTATCGCCTCGGTATCCGGAACGTGGCGGAGAACGGGGTCCTTGCCGTGATAGATGGACACCTTGTGGTTGCCCTCCCCGACATACCCCCAGTCAGCATCGGCCATCTCGCCCGGGCCGTTGACGATACAACCCATAACGGCTATGACCACGTCGCTCAAATGTGAAGTGCGGCGCTTTACCTCCTCGAAGGCCCCCTGGAGATCGTACATAGTCCGGCCGCAACCCGGACATGCTATATATTCCGGCTTGTAGAAACGACGGCGTGCAGCCTGCATCAGTTCGTCTGACAAGTAAGCTCCGAATCCGGATTCTTCCAAAGACACCTCCGCTCCGTCCTGAAGATAAGTGCCGGTGAAACGGACCTCGTCCAGCTCCTTGTCCAGCAGGCGCTTGCCGAAATCGCACGCTGCGTCAAGCAGGAGTTTCGCCCGCGAGGGCGCATGATACTCCGCGGTTGCCGTCCTGCCGCTGAGACCCAGGCGCACCATGCTGGAAGCAGTGCGTCCACCGTATCTGTCGGAGAGGTACTGGCCGACGGGTATCTCATTTTCCGGATCTTCGGTAAGCGAAACCCGTACGGTGTCTCCCAGTCCTTCGGACAACAGCGCTGAGATACCGACACAGGACTTGATCCTTCCGGAATCGCCATTGCCGGCCTCGGTGACGCCCACATGCAAGGGGAAGACTACGCCGCGTTCCTGCATCATGGCCGCCAGTTGCCGGTAGGCGTTGACCATCACGAGCGTATTGCTGGCTTTAAGGGAAACGACGACCTGGTAGAAGCCGGCCTCGATGCACATCTCCACCCATTCCATAGCAGCCATAGCCATGGCGAAGGGTGTATTCCCGTACTTGTCGGTGATGTATTCGCCCAGAGAGCCATGGTTGAGGCCGATGCGGATGGCCGTGCCATACTCCTTGCACACCTCGAGCAGGCGCGCGAACTGGAGCCTGGCCTGGCCGTGGTCCTTATGGAAATTGCCGGGATTGATCCTGACCTTGTCCACGTACGGGGCTACGGCGATCGCCGTAGCGGAAGAGAAGTGGATGTCGGCCACGATGGGAGTGCCGATACCGGCTGCCCGCAGCCGGTCCCTGACCTCCGCGATGGCCGCCACCTCCCTTTGGCCCGGCACGGTGATGCGGATGATCTCCGCGCCAGCGCCGGCAAGTCTTACACATTGCCGATACGTCGCCTCGACATCATCCGTATGCGTATTGCACATGGTCTGAACCACGATGCGGCGCCCGCCTCCAATAGTGACGCCGCCGCATTTCACTTCCAAAGATTTCATTTGCTCTCCTCTCCGTAAACAATGGCCTTGGCTTCCTTGCGGAGCACGGCCTTGGTCTTGCCCGACTTGCGGGATATCTGGAAATACAGGCCCGCCGTGACCATGACGTCCAGCGGATATGCAAAGGAGTAATAATACTCGCTTCTGTAGTCCGGGTCGAACAGGTTGGACCATCCGTAACGGACCTTGGCGTTGACGTGGAACTCGACCGGATCGAAAACCAGGGCGAAACCCGCACCTGCCTTGATCCCGAAGTCGAAACGCCTGTCCGAATCAAGGAAACTGTAACGGATATCGTCGGAAACGAGCTCACCGATACGCTCGATGTTCAGCCTCTTTCCTCCATAGGGCCCAATATCGATCATAAGCTTGAAATGGCCGACGTCATAGTGGATGTGGGCCAAAGTGTGCAGTTCAGCATAGTCATACACACATTCCGTGGCTCCGGATATTTTGGCAATATATCCAGTATCCTCATTCAGTTTCATCTTGTAGCCTTCGTGGCCATACGCAGCGCCGACCTTCAGGCCGAAATACGGCATGTAGCCGAACAGCTTGCCGTAACGGACGAAATTCACTTCGAAGTACTCGGGGGAGAAACGCCAGTCCTGAGTGTACGGGGGATTGAACTGCATGCGGTTGAATCCGGCGCCTCCTTCGACGCCGACCATCATGTAATCGTTGAGCTGGAACACCCGGTTCACGTTGACAGTATCCAGATATGCGTCACTATAGACGGTAGTGTCCCGCTGTTCGGCACGCCTCGGCTTCCTGTCGTTGCCGGCGGAAGCCTGTAGGCCCGAAAAAACGGACAGGAGGGTAAAAAGTAAGAATGCAGCGTATCTTTTCATTGCCTAGTCTCTGAACAATTCTTCAAGGTCGACCGTCTGGTCTATCTCAGCGGACTCCATCACCTCGAACCGGAAATCGTCCTTCAGCTTGAAGAACTTGACCTTTTCCGGCTGCCGGTGCTCCAACAAGGATCCGGAATCCACGATGGAGTTGCGGTTGACATCCTCCGTAATACGGATGCAATAGGTCCCGGCCTTCAGGTAAGGGAACGCCAGGGTGCAATCGCCGTCGATGACATACTGGCGGAGAATCTTGTCGCGTTTGTCGGTCAGAAGGTCTATGATATACTTCTGATGGACCCCGGTGAGAACGAGGTTAAGCGTGCTGAGAGTCTCGTCCGTAGGGAGCGTGACCTTAACCTCCGTGCTGTCGTTATAAAAACCGTTGATGTCCCTGAAACGCCTGTGCGGCATCTTGAGGATGTAATCGTATCCGGTGAGAAGCTTCTCGTCGGGCATTATGGTGAATTTGCGGATGTTGGTCGAATCGGGGATGACCCTGAACCTCATCTGCTCTTCCTGCTGGCGGGGATTGATGGAGCGGAGCGTGAGTTCGTCGAAGCCCTCGTTGATGACGGGGTATGTGAACTCAAGACTGTATCCGTACTGTTCCACCGTCTCGGGATTCACCGTGAGCTTGTAAAGGCATATGGTGTCTTCGTGCTTTATGTCCCTGCGTGAGCTCTTGGAGGCGGCACTGCCCCCCTTGGAGCCGTCCTCCGAGGAATAGAACACCTTGACATGCTCCAGGAAAGGAGCGAGACGCCCCAGGGAATCTGTCTTCCGGTAATTCACGTACATATGGAGCGTATCGGGCTGTTTTGCCTTGTCGTTCACCCAGACTTCCAAGCTGTCGCGCTGGATGTTGAACTGGGTGATGAGCCTGCCGGCGGGGACGCCTCGGATCCACATCGAATCTATATGGGCGTTCGGGGCGTTGAATGTCAGGTAAGATGAACGGTCCGTCACACGCACCTTCTTTGCGATGAACTGACGGCTGGGCTTTTCCCTGAAGAGCGTCAGCTCATATTCGTTCTTCCTGGCCAGACAGGAGACAGTATCCTTCATGTCGAGTTTCTTCACTTCCAGCAACGTGTCGTTGACTACGGAAACGGGGCGGATGACGGAGTCGGCGAAGGCGATGAGCTCTTTCTCGGAAGGATCGTAAAGATTGTTGTTGTTGCCGTCCTTGACGGCGTATAGACGGTAAAGAGTGTCCTTGATGTTGCGGATACAGAAGAAACCCCAGTCATCGGTCTTCGTGACCGCAAAGGGCCTTCTGAGCATCACTGCGGAATCCGCATGGTCCTTGTACAGCATCACAGTTACGCCCTTGACGGGGTCAAGTGTATTGCAGTCCTGTACGATGCCCGTAACCATCAGTGAATCTATGGTCTCACCCGTAGAGAACACGTATGTGAAACCCGGGAAGATGTTGCCTTCATTGTTGTCTGCCAGGGCGTCGATGAAATCGAGAGTGTACGTCATGTCCGGAAGCAGGTCCTCCTCGAAGGTCACGATGACGGACTTGCCGCGCAAACGGCTCTTGGGAGGTCGCATCTGGGGAGGGGAGAGCACGATGTTGGACGCGCTCTTGATGGTGACGTATTCATTGAAAGTGAAGGTCAGGGTAGTTCCGTGCGTGGGTACGTTCACAGACATGTGTTCCGGCGAGAATCCGACTATCCTCGGCGGGATCGTATCCTTGGCACCGCCCGTAGGAGCCTGGGTGGTGTTCGCGCACGAATGCGAGAACATCATCGATCCAAGCACGATGGCTACGGGAATGACCGGGAAAAACCTGCTGATTATCTTTTTCATATATCGGTCCTGACAATTTTCTGGATGCCATCGATGCGGCTGAGGTTTTCAATGATGGAGTCAAGCACATCCTTGTCGTGGACGAGGAGTTCGATATACCCTTCGAATATGCCGTCCTCCGAGCCCAGGTAAACCTTTCTCATGTTCACTCCAAGAACCTCGGAAATGTAATGGGATATGGAGTTCAGGAGACCGACCTTGTCGATGCCCCTGAGCGATATGCGGACCGGGAAAGCCTGCGTTCCGTCCGAAATGTCCCACTCGGGAATGACCACGAGGTTGCCGTACTTGGAAGCAAGGCTTCCGGCCACGGGGCAGGATTTCTTGTGGATGGTCACGATGCCGTCCGGACTCCTGAACCCGAGGATAGGGTCGCCCGGAATGGGGTTGCAGCAGGACGCAAGGACGAACTTGCGGCCAGTGGGGTCGTCCGCCTTGAGCTTATAGCTGTCATGCTTGATGGAAGAGACGGGAGTGACTGCAGGGAAGAGAGCTTTCTGGATCGTCCCGGGCTTGATAAGACCGAGACCAAGACGGAAACAGAACTCGTCCATGTCGCGCAACTGCACGTATTCGAGGATCTTCTGAACGTTTTTCTTGGTCCTGGGTATGCCGTCGTTGGACATCTCCGCCTCATAGAGCTTGCGTCCGGCGGCGGTTATCTCCTCACGCCTGTCCTTGAAATTTTCTATGACGATGTTCTTGGCATGCCTGGTGACGAGGAACTGGAGCCACTCCATCTTGGGATGGGCATTCTGGGCCGTGATGATCTCTACCTGGTCTCCGGTATGGAGCACGTACGACAGGGGGACGAGCTTCATGTTAACCTTCGCCGCGATCGCCTTGTTGCCGATATGGGTATGGATCAAGTATGCAAAATCGAGGGCCGTGGCGCCCTTCTGTATGGACTTCTGTTCTCCCTTCGGGGTGAAGACGATGATCTCGCTGCTGACAAGGTCGTTGTGGATTATGTCGAGCAGTTCGAGGGCGCTCACATCCGCGCTTACGAGTATCTCCTTCACCTTGGCGAGCCACTTGTCCATCTCGCTGTCGTTCTCGCCGACGTATCCTTCGTTCTTGTACGCCCAATGGGCGGCGATACCCTTCTCGGCGATGTCGTCCATACGCTTCGAACGAATCTGCACCTCGATCCAAATGCCGATCTGGCTCATGAGCGTGCAGTGCAAGGCTTCATATCCGTTGCTCTTTGGATGGCGCACCCAGTCGCGGACGCGGCTCGGCTGGTACTTGTATATGCCGGTGATGATGGAGAATATGTGGTAGCATTGGTTGCGTTCGGACTCCTTGGAATCGACCGGAGGAGTGAAAATGATGCGGACGGCGTAAAGGTCGTACACCTGCTCGAACTCGACGTTCTTGGTCCTCATCTTGTTCCATACCGAATACGGGGTCTTGATGCGCTTCTTGATCTGGAAGTCGAACCCGGCGTCCTTCAGGGCGGCGGAGATGGGAGCGATGAACTCGTCGATGCTCTTGTCCTTGTCCACGACGCTCTCGTCGATGCGGCGGGTGATCTCCCGGAACGCCTCCGGCTCCTTGTACTTGAGCCAGATGTTCTCCATCTCGGACTTTACCTCATAGAGACCGAGCCGGTGGGCGAGGGGAATGAAGATGAACATCGTCTCGCTGAGGACCTTGTCCCTCTTGTGCTCGGGCATGAACTCGATCGTGCGGCAGTTGTGGAGGCGGTCGGCGAGTTTGATCAGCACGACCCTGACATCGTCGTTGAGGGTGAGAAGGATACGCTTGAAATTCTCCGCCTGAAGAGTGTCGGTACTGCCGGACTTAAAGCCCTTCTGGTTGTCGAGAACCGTCTTGATCTTGGTCAGGCCGTCCACAAGCGAGGCTATCTTGTCCCCGAAAAGGTTGCGGATCTCATCTACCGTGAAGTCCGTATCCTCGACGACGTCGTGGAGGATGGCGGCGCAGATGGACTTGCAGCCGAGACCGATATTCTCGACCACGATGCGGGCGACCGCAATAGGATGGAGTATATATGGTTCGCCAGAGCGGCGGCGTACGTTCTTATGCGCCTCGTTGGCGAACTCGAAGGCCTTCTGGACCAAAGCCATCTCCTCATCGGAACGGCAGCGTCCAGCGACGACTTTCTTCAACTCGCCGTACTCCTTGTTGATGAGGTCATAGTCCTTCTGCGTGAAATTGGAGAAACTCATAGGCTTTCTTCCTCCCCGTCATCTTTCATTTCTTCCCTCAGGCGATCCCACATAGGAGTGAAATCCTTGAGACGTCCTTCGGGTATTTGATAACTGTCAACATTCTGTATGCCATAGCAGAGCTGGGCTCCGTAAATGACGATCTGCCAACTGTAATTGAGCCAGATAAGGAACAGCGGGATGGCGGCGAGCACTCCGTAAACCGCGTTGAGGCGGGTCATGAAGATCTGAGTCTTCAGGTACATGAACTGGAAGAGCACGAATACGAATCCGGACACCATCGCCGCGATGAAAGCGTTCCTGTAATAGACCTTCGGGGCAGGAATGAACTTATACATGGCCGAAAAGGTGAGAACGGTGACGGCATAGAAGACCACCCATCCCAGGAAGGTCATGAAGCCGGAGACCTCTGCGATATGTACGCGGATACCCACCAGACTCGTGATGTTGGAATAGATCGCGATCCCCGCACCGAAGATGAGCACGATGAAGGGGGTGAGGAAAAGGGCGAGGAAGTAGAACGAGAAGCGGGTATAGAGCTTGCGGGGAATCTTCCTGATGCCCCAGACGTTGTTGAACACCCTCTCCACCTGGAAGAAGAGCCAGATGATGGTCCACAGGAAAGCGAAGGCTCCAATAATTCCGACGATGCCGGACTGTGCGATATGGAGGATGTTGCCAGCCTTGTCGAGAACGGTATCGATGAACTCGGGATTGGATGGAAGGATGTTGTGTACGAAAGTGGACAATTTGTCGTCCAGGCCAAGTCCGCCGCCCACCGCGAAAATGAAGGCTGCGAGGGGGACGACGGCAAGGGCGGAAAAATAACTCAAAGCCACACATTGGAACCCCATACGGTTCTCGGCGAACTCGTTGAACGTGATACGGACAAGCTTGATGAACCGGACCATCCTCCGTTTGGCTCCGGACAGGCTCTCGACGTTCAGCTCCCACAACTGGTCGCCGAACAACTTGCCCGAGACATTCTTTATCTGCTTGAAATCCATATCATTATCAGAATAGGGTCAGTTCATCATCGTTGGACGCTGCAGATGAGTCGGGCTTGTCGGTAACCGGAATCATGGCGAAGAACTCTTCCTCTCCGATCACCGGCACACCCAGCTCCTCGCATTTGCGGAGCTTTTCAGGGCCGGGCTTGGAACCGGCAAGCAGGAACGCGGTCTTGCCGCTGACGGAGCCGCTGTTGCGGCCTCCGTTGCGCTCGATGAGCGCCTTCATCTCGTCCCGCGAGAGGGAGAAGTTGCCGGAAATGACGATAGTCTTGCCGGCAAGGGCGTCGGAGCCCGCAGGGACGTCTCCCTCTTCGAGGGAAAGATTCAACCCCGCGGCCTTGAGGCGCCGGATCTCGACAATATGCCTTTCATCGGCAAAGAAATCCACGACGCTCTGCGCAATCACTTCACCCACATCCTGGACGGCCAGCAGTTCCTCCTTGGAAGCTGTCGCCACTGCATCTATGTTCCCGAAATGACGTGCGATCTCGCGTGCCGTGGATTCTCCGACATAGCGGATGCCAAGGGCGAACAAGACCCGCTCGAAACCGACGGAACGCGAAGCGCGGAGGCTTTCAAGGAAACGCTCGGCAGAGCGGTCCTTCCAGCCTTCGAGCATCAGCAAACGTCCCTTGGTAAGGTCGTAGAGATCGGCAGGAGTACGTACCAGTCCGAGGTTGTAGAGCTGCTCCACCGTCGCTTCGCCTGCGATGACGTTCATAGCCCTGCGGCTCAGGAAATGAAGGATGCGGCCCTGGATCTGGGTCGGACAGCCGTCGGTATTGGGGCAGAACCATTTGGCTTCGTCGCCCTCCCGGACAAGGGGAGTGCCGCAGTCCGGGCAGACGTCCGGAAACACAGGAGCTTCCGTCCCGGGAGCCCGTCTGGAAAGCTCCACGCCAGTGATCTTGGGTATGATCTCACCGCCCTTTTCGACATAGACGCTGTCACCGATACGTATGTCCATGAGCGCCATCTGGTCGGCATTGTTGAGCGTGGCGCGTTTGACGACGGTGCCGGAAAGCTGCACCGGTTCGAGATTCGCCACCGGCGTAACGGCTCCGGTCCGGCCCACCTGGTAATCGATGGACAGTACGCGCGTGAGGGCCTGCTCGGCCTTGAACTTATATGCAACGGCCCAGCGCGGGGACTTGGCGGTGAAGCCGAGCGTACGCTGGAAGGCCATTTCGTTTATCTTGATGACTATGCCGTCGGTGGCATAAGGGAGGGACTTGCGCGCGACATCCCATTCGTTGATGTATGCTTCGATGCCGTCGATATCGTTGCAGATGCGGCGCTTGTCGGAGACCGGGAGTCCCCAGCTCTCCGCAGCACGCAGCGCCTGGTCGTGAGTCTCGAACGACAGGCTCTCGCTCGGAATGTGATAAAGCGTACACCAGAGGCCGCGATGCGCGACTTCGTCCGAATCCAGAAGCTTCAGGGAACCCGAAGCGGCGTTGCGCGGGTTAGCAAAAGGCGCCTCCTCCTGTTCCAGGCGCTCCCGGTTCAAACGGTCGAAAGCCTCGTATGGCATCAGGATCTCACCACGTATCTCGAACTCCGGCGGGAAGTCGCCGTGGAGTTTTTGGGGGATATTGGCTATCCTCCGGACATTGTCGGTAACATCGTCGCCTACGACTCCGTCGCCGCGCGTCAAGGCACGGAAAAGCTTGCCGTCGCGATACTCGAGACAAATGGCGGTACCGTCGAATTTGAGCTCACAGCAATATGTGAAACCCGTTCCAAGGGTCTTGTCCGCCCGTTGCGCAAAAGCCTCCACCTCGGCTATGCTGTAAGTATTGCCGAGGGAGAGCATGGGGAAGCGGTGCGGATAATGGGCGAACTCACGCCGGATGCCGGGTTCGGCGTTCTCTCCAGCGCCCTGCGTCTCCAGGTCGCTGCCGACGCGCTGGGTAGGCGAGTCCGGCTCGAGGAACTCGGGAAATGCTTTCTCGAGGTCCTCAAGCTCGTACATGAGGTGGTCATACTCGTAGTCGCTGATCACGGGAGCGTTGTCCACGTAGTACCTGCGGCTGTTGTCCCGGATGACCTCCCGGAGCTCTTCTATCCGTTTTTTCGCTGCTTCTTTTTCCATAACGCGCTTTAATCGTCAAATATAGCCAATATTATTGAAAAAGCCGCCGGTTCCTGGGTGGAATCGGCGGTTTTTCAATCGCAACTATAGCCTACGGCTATTCGTGCTCGAGCTTGAGGGTCATGGTAGGCTGGTCGCAGACCTCGGAAGGTCCCCAGTACTGGATGGCTCCGGGATAGACGAAACGGGTGTTCAGCGCCCAGTCGTCGCGGTTGGCGGCGAAGTACTTGAACGGAGCTCCGTCGAGTTCGACAAGGGCCTTGCGGATGACGGGCTTCATCTTTCCGCTGCGCTTCTCGAGGTTCATCATCATCGTGATCGGCACACCGCCGGCGATCCACTCGGATGCGGGAGCGGTGGTGTTGCGGATGACGGACATGTAACCGGTCTTGCCGCAGGCGATGAGGCGGGAGGCATTGTAACCCAGCGAATAGCAGTAATCGGCATCGAAGTTGGAAGGAGCGGCGCAACGGCCTTCGTAACCGAAGAAGTGGTGCTGTGCGGAGAACTTGCCGACGAACTTTCCTTCCTTCTTCATCTCGTCGAGTTTCTTGCCGACCATCTCGGAAAGGAGCTTCTCGGTCTCGATGAGGGACACCTGGACGTTGCCGTGAGGGTCACGGTCAAGTGCGAGCTGACGGGCGACGCCGGCAGGCAGGGAATTGAACGTGGCGAGATTGGCGGCGCTGAGGTGGGCCTTGACATACTCGATCTGGTCCTCGCGGGCGACGGCCTTGGCCTCGTCGGTGGCAAGGGTATCATTCAGTTCGGCGATGAGCTTCTTGATGGCGGGAATGAACTCGATGAGTCCCTCGGGGACGATGACAGTACCGAAATTGTCTCCGCGGGCGGCACGGGCCGCGACGGCGTTGGCGATATATGCCACGATATCGTCGAGGCTCTGTTCCTTGGCCTCGACTTCCTCGGAAACGAGGCAGATGTTGGGCTGGGTCTGGAGGGCGCACTCAAGGGCGATGTGGGAGGCGCTGCGGCCCATCACCTTGATGAAATGCCAGTACTTGCGGGCGGAGTTGCAATCGCGCTCGATGTTGCCGATGAGCTCGCTGTAGGTCTTGCAGGCGGTATCGAAACCGAAAGAGGTCTCGATCTGGCTGTTCTTGAGGTCGCCGTCTATGGTCTTGGGGCA
>JAEEGF010555728.1_pt1 | contig 26283 bp, 14 predicted proteins | sample 9134171 | NCBI WGS metagenome assembly JAEEGF01 (sample SAMN16246542, study PRJNA631951) | gut metagenome | biome: gut microbiome; feature: rumen; material: AP-attached | host: Bos | place: Iran: Karaj | collected 2018-10 | reverse complement strand
TCATTGATAATATCTTCCGTTTCACACAGGCTGGTTCAGAGGTTTCAGCCCTCCTTGGACGTATGCCTTCAGCCGTAGGTTATCAGCCTACACTGGCTACAGAAATGGGTGCTCTTCAGGAGCGTATAACATCAACTAAGAAGGGTTCTATCACATCAGTTCAGGCCGTTTACGTTCCTGCTGATGACCTTACAGACCCTGCTCCTGCTACAACCTTCACACACCTGGATGCTACAACCGTTCTTTCCAGAGATATCGCATCAAAGGGTATTTACCCAGCTGTTGATCCTCTTGATTCAACAAGCCGTATCCTTTCACCTGATATCGTAGGAAAAGAGCACTATGAAGTAGCTAAGGGAGTACAGCAGGTTCTCCAGAGATATCGTGAACTTCAGGATATCATCGCTATCATGGGTATGGATGAGCTTTCAGAGGAAGATAAGCTTACTGTTTATAGAGCACGTAAGGTTCAGAACTTCCTGTCACAGAGCTTCTCAGTTGCTGAGCAGTTCACAGGTCTTCCTGGAAAATACGTTCCTCTTAAAGAGACAATCCGTGGCTTCAAGATGATTCTTGATGGCGAATGTGATGACCTTCCAGAGTCAGCATTCCTTCTTGTTGGTACTATCGACGAAGTATTCGAGAAGGCTAAGAAGCAGTGATAACACCTTGTGCTGCGCTGGTAGCATAAGAGAACGGAGTAAATTATGGCCACAACTTATCATTTACAGGTTGTATCCTTAGATGGTCTTGAATATGAGGGCGAAGTTCAAAAGATTCTGCTTCGTACAATAGAGGGTGACGTCGAGATCCTTGCTCGTCATACCAACTACTGTACTGCCATTGGTATGGGAACTGCCAAGGTAACCATGGAAGATGGCAAGGAGAGAAAAGCAGCCTGTATTGGTGGAATGCTTTCGGTAATGAACGGAGAGGTCAGAGTCCTTCCGACAACATGGGAATGGAGCGAAAATATCGACGTTGCCCGTGCTAAGGCAGCTAAAGAGAGAGCTGAGGAAAGACTTAAAGACAAACAGCTTGATAATGAAGCGAGAATCCGTGCTGAAGCAAAGCTATACAGAGCGCTTGTAAGACTTGGATCCTCAGGACATGGTCAGGATCACTTAGATTAACAAGACAAAACTATGACCAAACGCTGACTCTGTAATCATGGAGTCAGCGTTTGCTTCTTGATTATATTTGTAATTGCAATTGAAAAACAGCAGGGGGAAGACTGTTGGAAAATCGATTAGAAATTAAAAAAGACAGCAAAAAATGGCGAATCGTGCTCATGGTGGGCGGGGTTTTGTCTAACGTGCTGTTTTTTTTAATTACTAATCGCCTGCAACTTCCTTTTTTTCTTGATACGATAGGAACAATTTCTGCAGCTGCCATAGGTGGACTTTTCCCTGGAATCTTAACGGCAGTTGTGTCTAATGCAATATGCGCCATACTTGACGAGAATTCGCTTTACTTCATGATCGTCAACGTTCTGGTTGCTATATTCGCGTCCTGGTATGCCAAATATTCCACATTTAAAAGAATAGATAAAGCAATTCTTTTTGCTTTTACAGCCGGACTATTTTCTGGTGTCATGGGGGCGCTTTTGCAGTCACTTCTCTTTGGGCAGCCGCAGAATCCGATTGTTAATGAACTTTCAGCTCCTATGGAGGGAACCTTTAGCATTCCTACAGGGGTAGCGTTTTATCTTGCGAACATACTTATAAATTTACTTGATAAGACAATGACTACCGCTGTGGCATTTCTGATAATTGTTCTGATGCCTAGTGATGAAGCTGATGAGGTCCGGGACTCAGGATGGAAACAGAAACCCTTAACTGGTGAGGAGCTTAGGCGTATCAGAGCTTGGGGAAAAGATGTAAAGTTTACTTCCAGAACCAGAATGGCTGTTACTCTTGTTAGCATGTCTCTTATTCTTGTGATTATCATGGGCTGGATTGGCATAAGTCTTTATTTCGAGGGAGAGAAAGGTGCAAGAGTCGATAATGCCTGGAATGCAGCAAGATTTACTGCAACTATGATAGATACGGGTAAGCTGGATAAGTTTATCAGAAATGGCAGATCTGAAGAAGACTACACGAATTTTGAATATCTTTTAGCCACCATCAGGAATAATGCTTATGGCGTTGATCATCTCTACGTTGTCAGAGGAGAAAACGGCGGGGTAAGGATCATTTTTGATCTTCCTTATGAGGGAAAAGAAATCCCTTATGAGCCAGGAGGACTGGTACCCTATGGTTCATCTCCTCTTTTGCCGGATAAAGAAGTCCTGTCGAATGGCGTCAGTGCTTCGAATGAAGTACGCACCATGGGAAACTGGCTTATGTCAGTTTATTATCCGGTGATAGATGACTCCGATAAATGTGTATGCTTTGTATGCGCAGATGTATCTTTGGAATACATGGCAGAGTATATGAGACGTTTCATAATGAAGGTAGCTGTAATATTGTCGGGCTTCTTTGTGCTGATCGTTGCCTATGCTCTGTGGACAACAGACGTTTACAGTACATACCCCATTAGTAGTATGGCCGAGATGCTGGATAGATTCAGTAAGGGATCTGATTCCCAGGAGCAGTTGGATGAAAATGTAAGGGAGATAAGGGCCCTTGATATCAAGACCGGTGATGAGACAGAAAAACTTTATCGCAGTATATGCAGTATGACCCTTAGTCAGGCCGAGCAGATGAGAAGCATCAGAAGGCTGTCGGACTCTACAGCCAAGATGCAGGATGGACTTATCATGACTGTTGCGGATATGGTTGAGAACAGAGATTCCGGCATGGGGCCACATATCCAGAGAACGACAGCTATTGTCAGGATAATTTTGGAGAATCTGCAGAAAAAAGGCTACTATGCAGAGAAGATCACTCCCAAGTTTATGTCTGATGTAATCAGATCAGCGCCACTTTACGATGTTGGTAAGATCAAGATTCCTGATGAGATTCTTTTTAAGCCGGGAGAGCTTACAGAAGAAGAATTTGAAATAATAAAAACCCATACAACAGAGGGTAAAAAGATAATGGACAATGCCATAAGCATGTCCAATGGAGATAACTACTTAAAGGAAGCAAGAAACATGGTAGCTTATCACCATGAGCGTTGGGATGGAACCGGTTATCCTGAAGGTCTGCACGGAGAGGTTATTCCTCTTTCTGCCAGAATAATGGCAATAGCTGATGTTTTTGATGACATTACATCGGACAGAGTATATAGAAAAGCAATGCCGCTTGATAAGGCACTTGAGATAATGAAAGGCTTCTCTGGAACAGTTTTTGATCCAAAATGTCTGGAAGCTTTTATGGATGGACTACCTGAGGTTAAGGTAATCATGATGAAGTATGGTAATAAGAGCGTATAAGAACAAGAAACAGATAATTAAATATACGACCTTAGTTATAGCCTTTATTCTACTGGTAATGGCTTTTATTCCCGCGCCTGTAGCAGAAGCGGGGGAGAATAGTAATCTTTTACCAAGTGAGCAGGTTAAAAAATTTGGTGGTGGATATGCTGTAACCAATCAGATGGAAGAGAGTGGTTATGCAGCGTATATTTATGATGCCACAAATGGACTGCCTACTTCTGATGCTATGTACATTCTGGGATCCAGCGATGGATATGTATGGATAGGCGGTTATAGCGGCGTTATCCGCTACGATGGAACTGTATTCGAGAGACTTAGTACAGATGAAGGTCTCACAAGTGCCAGAGCTATTTTTGAGGATAGTAAAAAGAGAATCTGGGTAGGAACAAATGATAATGGAGTGGTAGTACTTAATAGTAAAAATACTGATGAAAGAAGGCACTATACACTTCTGGATGGTCTTCCATCATCTTCCATCAGGAGCTTTGCTGAGGATATCAACGGAAATATCATAATTGGAACAACAGCCGGACTTTGTTATGTGGATACCGAGCTGAATCTCTGCCAGTTTGAGGGCAACAGTCTGCAGACGGAGCGAATCTTAAGGCTTCAGCAGGGTGTAGATGGCAAAGTATACGGATATACAGGAAATGGAGTTGTCTTTAAGGTTGATAATCAGGAAGTGGCCAAGACCTATACCAGCAGAGAGCTGGGAATGGCCAAGATCACTACGATGATGGTGGATCCATACTATTCTGGCAAAGTATATATCTGTACAGAAAGAGGCTATGTTTATCACGGCAATTTCGGTGATAAGGCTATACACATGGAAGCTAAATCCACGAGCGCTATCGGCGCTGTTCACTGGATTTCTTATAACTGCGGAAGAGTATGGGTATCCTCGACTGCTACCAATGGATATCTGGATCAGGAAGGAAATCTTGTTGTTCTCACAGGACTTCCCCTTAATAGCTCAATTGAGATGATGACCTCTGATTATCAGGACAATATGTGGTTTGCATCTTCTACTCAGGGCGTAATGAAGCTCGTTGCAGACAATTTTGTGGATATGACCAAATCTGACGGAGTTCCTGAAGTCGTTACCAATGCTACCTGTTTCCATGACGGCAATCTTTATATTGGAACTGATAATGGTTTATACATACTAAACGAAGAAAAAAATCTTATAAATAATAATCTCACCAGATACATGGGCAACAGCAGAGTCAGATGTATTTTTGCAGATAACGAGGATAACCTTTGGATTGCTGGATATAGTAATAATAAGGGACTGGTACGCTTATCTCCTGATGGTGATCTTAAGGCCTATACCACGGAGGATGGTCTTAAGGATAATGCTGTCAGATGCATAGCACAGGCTGATGATGGCGCTATCCTTGTAGGAACCAATGGCGGTGTTAATGTTATTAGGAATGAGAAGATTACAGGCTTTTACGGCGTTGAGTCGGGAATGAAAAACGCTGTGATACTGACAGTTGCGCAGGGTGATGATGGCAAGATATATGCAGGATCAGACGGCGGCGGATTGTTTGTTATTGATGGTTCGGAAGTTAAATGCCTTGGATTAGAGGATGGCCTAACCAGCGAAGTTATCATGCGAATAAAAAGAGATCCTAATAGAAATCTGATGTGGATCATAACCTCCAATTCAATCGGATATTTCAAGGATGATGCTTTTACAACAATCACATCTTTTCCGTTTAATAATAACTATGACATTTATTATGGAGACAATGATTATCTCTGGATCATGTCCTCTTATGGAATATATAGAGTTAAGGCCCAGGACATGCTGGAAGATAATGTTCAGAGATATAAACTGTTCACTATATCCAATGGTATGCCATATGCTGTTACAGCTCAGCAACATGGCTGTCAGACAGAAGATGGATACATATACGTTCCTGGAAGACAGGGTGTTATCAGATTTAATACAAAGCGATTTTTTGAGAGAACTGGAACAATCAAGATAGGCGTTCAGTCTATTTACTGCGACGACGAACGGATACATCCGGATTCCCAGGGAACCTATATACTTCCTGAATCAGATGGACGAATCAGTATTACTGCATCAGTAAGAGACTATACAATGGATGATCCGCCTGTGAGGGTTTTCCTTGAGGGAAAAGAAAATGTGGGTATGTCAGTTCCACGAAGTGATCTTTCTACCTTGGAATATACCGACCTTGCATACGGCAATTATGTTTTGAACATACAGATTCTTGATGACAGAGAAGAAGTTGTACAGGAAGAAAGAATTCTTTTGGTCAAAAAGCCGCGATTTATGGAGCTTTTTGCTGTGCGATTATTTATGGTCATATTCGTGGCAGTGGCAGCAGGCTTTTTGGTATGGCGAATCCTGAAGGCAACTGTTGTTACCAAGCAGTATGAAGAGATCAGGCAGGCCAAAGAGGAAGCGGAAAAGGCCAACACCGCTAAATCAAGATTCCTTGCGAATATGTCACATGAGATCAGAACTCCTATCAATACCATCATGGGTATGGATGAGATGATCCTGCGAGAAGATGCAAGAGATGTTCCTAAACCTTACTTCCTGTCTATGATGAACTATGCCCTTGATATCAGAAATGCCACGGAGTCACTTCTTGGCCTTATCAACGACCTTCTAGATATGTCCAAGATTGAGTCAGGAAAGATGCATTTAGTTGAGCAGGAATATGATGTTCAGGAGCAGCTGCGCTCCATTGTATCCATGATCAGATCGCGAAGTACAGAAAAAGAGCTGATTTTTGAGGTTGTCATTGATGAGATTTTGCCATCCAGAATGTACGGAGATAACGGTAAGATAAAGCAGGTGGTTCTCAATCTTTTGACAAATGCTGTTAAATACACCGAAACAGGTGGACTGGCACTTACAGTTACCATGGAAGCAAGGGAAGATGATGTCTGTGATCTTCGCTTTTCGGTAAAAGATACAGGTATTGGCGTTAAAGAAGAGGATATGGAAAAGCTCTTTACCGCATACGAGAGACTGGATGAAGAAAAGAATAGCGCGATTCAGGGTACTGGTCTTGGACTTGATATTTCAAGGCGTTTTGCTGAACTCATGGGTGGTAAGCTCTGGTGCGAAAGTGTATATGGGGAGGGCTCTGAATTTATACTGACGCTCAAGCAGAGAATTGTGGATTCTACGCCTATAGGTGTGTTCATTGAACACGACACTGCGGCAAATGGACCTTATGTTCCTAAGTTTGTTGCACCGGAAGCAGATATTCTTGTTGTAGATGATACGCCAATGAACCTTAGTGTAATCAAGGGACTTCTAAAGGCTACCAAGATGTTTGTGACTACTGCAGATAGCGGCGAGGAAGCTCTCGAGAAGATCAAGGAGACAGATTTCAATGTTGTTCTTCTCGATCACATGATGCCTGGTATGGATGGAATAGAGACCCTTGAACAGATCAGGAAAACTCATCCGGATCTTCCGGTATATGCTCTTACAGCCAATGCTTCTGTCGGTGAAGAGTTCTATACCTCCAAAGGCTTTAATGGATATCTTTCCAAGCCTGTAGATAGTGCGATTCTTGAGAGTACTATCCTTAAGCACCTGCCTCCTGAAATTGTTATGCAGAGAGAGGACGAGGAAGCAGAGGAAGAAATTACAGAGCTTCCAGAGAACATGATGTGGCTTAAGGATGTAGATGGCATTTCGGTTGATGATGGAATAATCAGTTCAGGAGGAGTATCCAATTATCTGTTCTCCCTTCGACTTTTCCTGGATACGATTGATGACAATATTGGTGTTATCAGCAATGCATATGAAGCTGATGACATCAGGCTATACACCATCAAAGTTCATGCTCTAAAGAGTTCGGCAAGAATAATAGGTGCACATGAACTTTCCAAGCTGGCAGCAAGCCTTGAAGAAGCAGGTAACAATGGAGATAAGGAGTTCATCAGCCAGAATACAGATAAGCTTTTGACAGATTATATTCAATATAAAGACAAGCTCGGCAGGATGGATCAGCAATTTGGTGCAAATGAGCAGGATGAGAGTCTAGAGATGATATCTGATGAAGACCTCAAGGATGCTTATAGCGCGCTTAAAGATGTAATCTCTCAGATGGATTATGACGCTGTTGAGATGATCCTGGGACAGATGAAGGAGTTCAGACTTCCTCAGGAGGATGCCCAGAAGATGGATAAGCTTGGCAAGCTTCTCAAGACCTTTGACTGGGATGCCATGGAGGCACTATTTGAGTAACACTAGGAGATGACCTATGTTTAATTTTATTAGAGATCATCAACTTAATATAATGCTAACACTTAGCTCGGCCAGTATGACCATGGCAATGCTGCTTTTTATTACGAAGTTCCTGACCAAAAGGCGTAAGTGGATCCTTATACTCATGGAAGTTCTGGCATCTATTCTTTTGATTTTTGACAGAATGGCTTATATCTACAGTGGCTCTCCGAATTCTACAGCTTACATCATGGTGAGGATCAGTAATTTCATGGTCTTTTTCCTGACCTCGGCTATAGTTTTCGGATTTGATCTATACTTGATCGATCTTCTGACAGTAGATGGTGGAATGGATCTAGTGCCAAGGAGAATAACCTTTGTAGGGGTTATTTCTGTGATAGGTATGATCCTTGCCATAGTGGCTGCGTTTTCAGGACTGTACTACTCTTTTGATGAAAACAATGTTTACCATCGTGGTCCGGGATTCCTGATCAGTTATATTATTCCTATTGTGGGACCGATTATTCAGTTCACTGTTATAAGACAGAATAAGAGCAGATTCAGCCGTCTTATTTATACGGCGCTGGTGCTGTATCTTGTGGGACCTGTTGTATGTGGAGTGATTCAGATTTTTGCTTATGGTATATCTATAGTAAATATGGCTATGGTATTGGTATCTATTTTCCTGTATGTGTTCACATATCTGGATATCAATGAAACAGCTATCCGTGCACATCAGATAGAAATGGAACACCTTAATGAGGACAGAAGGAGTATTAAAAGGCTCCTTGATCAGACTGCCACAGCCTTTGTAGCAGCTATGGAAAAAAAGGATGCCTACTCACAGGGACATACTGCCAAGGCTGCAGAAATAGCAGGAAGAATAGCCAAGGCAATGGGCAAAAAAGATGAAGAGATCGACGAGATATATTTTGCTGCACTTCTTCATAACGCAGGAGTTATGGGAGTTCCTGATGGTATCTTAGAGAACCTCGATAAACTGTCACCTGAGCAATATGAGGTTTATAAAAAGACTCCGCTTCTCAGTGCAGAGATACTTTCAAATATTACAGGATACCCGATTCTTGCTACAGCGGCGAAATATAGTCACGAGCATTGGGATGGAACAGGATTTCCAGAGGGGCTTAAAGGCGAGGAGATTCCTGAGGTTTCCAGGATTATGGCAATTGTGGATAAGTATGATGCCATGACTACCAGAACCAAGTTTAGTGAGCCTCTGCCTGAACCAGTTGTCCGTGAAGAATTCATTATGGAAGCTGGAAAAAGCCTTGATCCTGATATGACAGACATCATGATACGTATCCTTGATGAGGATGCCAGAGCGGAATCTCTCTCAGGTACACAGCCAGGTGAAGTAATAGAGACTGAGATTGATTGCCGAGAATACAGGAGTGGTATCACTTCAGGCATACTTATTGATGGCCAGACTACAAGTATTAGTTTTAACTATGTACCTCAAAAGAAGAACCCAGAGGATTTCAGTTCACCTGCCATAATTGTTTTTGATTCTTATGACAGGCGTGTTCATAATAATCAAAAATCTATAGATGCTTATAAGTACATGGAATATGGCGAGCTGTGGTTTGATGGTCACAGCATTTCGACTGCTGCAAGAAACATGGAAGTAGTTCTTGATGACATTGAAGATATCTCTGGATGGCCAGAGGGTAAGCACGTTATCTATGCGACCAAATATGAAGACCACGTCAAGATCAGTATGACAGATGGTTATCACGACATGGATGTTACAATCGCACTTCCTGATAGCTCCAAGTACGCATCGATTGCTATTACCGGGGAAAATTGCCATATCAGCGATATCACTGTGGACAAGAATGGCATCGAGACCACAGAGGGCGATGTAGAAAGAATTGCTGAAAAGGTCAGCTATATTGATCACATGGAATCAGATATTCCAAATGTCCAGGTCGACAGACACAGATCTGCTTACACTAATGGAATTGAGCTAAAAGGATCCATGTCTGTGGCATTTCATACTATGAGCCTTCCGGAATCAAACCTTGTATGGCACTGCCCATATGTGGTTTTGTTCTATTCTGAAGATGGCACTGTAGGAGGCCAAGGCTACAAGGAATATGCTCTGATTCAATTAAATGGTGAGATAGATAAGAGCGAAATGTATGCTCACAACAGCTTTTCTATGAAAAGAGAAAGCGAATTCCCTGGCTGGGATTCATGGAAGAGCATTAATAAACAGGGAATGGAGTGCGAAGTTTTCTTTAGACAAAAAGGCAATACTGTGACTTTAAAGACCAAGAATCTTGGCGTTGTGATTCAGAATACTACCACTATCGTTGATGGTGGAGATATGGTATATGCTGCCCTTACAGGGGACATGGTGGCGTTAACAGATATCAGGATCATTTAAGGGGAGGGTAATAAAATGACGTACGATACACTGTTTCACTTGGCATTTTATTTCGCGGCTATTTTGGTCAGCCTGACTTCTATAGTATTTACTAAGTTTCAGAAGAGAACGGACCTTAGCCAGAATAAGACATTTCTTCTAATGAACTATATTGTTCTGGCGAATGCTGTTACCTGTTTTCTGGCTGAAATCTGTGATGCTTTAATGAGCACTTCAGGTGTCTTTTATAACCTTCTTTTGGTATGTCAATTTCTATATTTCATGGTTCATATAACCCTGGCTCCGGCTTTGTTCTGGTATGTCATGACGGTGGCAGGATCTTTCTTTGGAAGGTCACTGGGGTTTAAGCTTCTATGCCTTTTGCCTTATATGGTATCAGAACTTCTGGTGATCACAAATCCACTTACTAAATATGTTTATTACTACACTGACGATATGGTGTTTGTCAGGAACTGGGGTGAGATCATTCTCTATATTGTTTCTATAGCTTACATGGCTGTGGCTTTCACAAACCTCATGCTGTCCTGGAATGCACTGCGAAGACGTAGTCGCTGGGCTTTAGTCTACTTCCTGTGCGTTACTCTGTTTGGCGTTGTTGTCCAGTTTCTTTACATTGGTATTAAGAGTGAGCTCTTCTGCGAAGCCCTTGCCCTTGTTGGAGTTATGTTATCAATAGAAAACGAAGACGACAGGCTGGATTTCGAGTCAGGCTTTTACAATAGAAACGCTCTCAAAATGGATGTGGCACATTTGCTCGCCAAGAAGAGAGTTATGAGCTGTGTTTGTCTTAAGATAACTAACATGGATATGGTCAGTAGAATTACTGGTCTGTCCAATACTGAAGAGATAATTCATGAGGTTGCTGATTTTGTCAGGACTGTTGTTCCAAGGTATTGTGTTTACCGCGCTACGCCGGGTACATTGGTGATCATTTTAAGACATGACAGATATTCCAAGCTGTCATCAGATCCTCAAAGAGTTGCTGAAAAGCTTGAAGAGAGGTTTAAGTCAGATTGGACAGTACACGGAAGTCCCCTTAAACTTTCTCCCGTAATTATGACTGCTGAGATTCCATCACATATCCATAATCTCAGGGATCTCCTGTACATGATAGACAGCCCTGTGCCTAAAGATATCGATGATACTATACTTGCCGGCGAAGATCTCGACTTCCTTATCAGACGTGAGGCGGTGGAGGCCGCTGTTTCCAAAGGCCTATTGGAGCACAATTTTGAAGTATATTATCAGCCAACTCATTGCACAGATGCCCTTAAGATTCATGGTGCTGAAGCTCTTATAAGACTTCATGACAAAGAACTGGGTATGTTGTATCCGGATGAATTTATTCCTATTGCGGAGCAGACAGGCAATATAGATGACATTGATGAATTTGTGTTAAAAGAGGTCTGCGCCTTTATTAAGAGCGGCGAAGCAAAGAGACTTGGCATGGACTGCGTTAACGTAAATCTATCTGTTATACAGTGCATGGCTAATGACTTTGTTAAGAGGATTATGGACATAGTTGATAGCTACGGGATTCCTAAATCCTTTATCAACTTTGAGATCACTGAGTCAGTGGCTGCCAGCGATAATGATCTTTTGAGTGATGTTATCACAAGACTCAAACAGAATGGTTTCCAGTTCTCCATGGATGATTATGGAACTGGTTATTCCAATATGCATTCTCTTTTTGCTCTGGATTTTGACATTGTTAAGATCGACAAGAGTATTCTGTGGGATGCAGATAAGAGCGAGCGTGGACAGATAATCCTTGAGAACTGCGTTCATATGATCAAGCAGATGAAGAGAAGGATTCTGGTTGAGGGTGTTGAGACCAGGGAGCATGTGGATAAGCTAACTGCTCTTGGAGTGGATTATCTGCAAGGATATTTCTTTTCCAAACCTATTACACAAGGAGAACTATTAAAGTATCAGGCTGTTAAGGGTGTTTGACAAAATGGGAGGTTAAAAAATGGAACTATCAGCAGAAGAGAAAAAAGTATTATCAGGAGTTACGTTTCATTCCGAGGAGATTGAAAATGGGGAACTGTGCGATGAGGACAAGGTGATTCTTGAAAACATGCGTGCAGTAAAAAAGTATCTCGAGGAAAAGTACAGCAAATACCAGTTTGAGATAACCGGCTGTGAGCCAAAGGAAGGAACGGCAAGGGATTATGACGAATGGTATTACAAGGCGCTGGAAATAGACAGAGATTCTGCGTTTATTGCCAGAGCAAGCGAAGTTGATGGTAAGCTCGTAATTCAGGATGATTTTTACGGGGAACTCATTAGGAAAGATGCGCAGGAAGAGATCAGAAAATTGCTGACAGCAGATGGCTTTATTGTAGCTACGGTTAATGTGAATTTCTGGGAATATTTTGGCGATGATTGTGGCCAGGATATTGATGCTTCCAAGGTATTAACAGGCAAGATACCTGCAGGTAATGATATCAAGATATTCCTTGATGGCTCCAAGGTTGCCGGGGAAGACTTCGATGGCGAAGTTACAAAACTTGAGAAGTGCTTTAAAAAGTATGATATCAAAGGGGATATTTATGTAGTATTCCTCAAGGATGCAAATGGAGATATTGTCAGGGACAGGTTGTATTCGGACAGTTTTGAACTTGAATAATGGGGGGATAAAAAATGAACAGCAGTCTTTCCTTAGAAGAAATCGTTCTTATAAATAATCTTCTTTATTGTGAAAATCTAGGTGGCCCTAAGGGGACATTTCTTTCTCCTATCCAGGAGTCCAAAACTATTGGCGACTATGTTAATGGCGTTCTTAGAAAAGCTGCAGATATCGTCGATGACGAAGAGTACAGCACAGGTGTAACCGGCGCAGAATATAAAGAGATTCTGTGGTCGATCAAGCCCAACGAGCACCTGAGGAATATCATCATAAGAGAAGTCCACTATGAAAGCGAAGGCGCCGGCGGCGGAAGAAGCGCATATCTTTTTGATCCCTCCAGTAATGAGGCGATAGTTGCCTTTAAGGGAACTCAGAGTGATGCGGAGTGGATTGATAATGTTTCCGGACTATATCAGGTTCCTACCCAGTTCCAGGAAAATGCTCTTAAGTGGTTCCAGTCCCTTGATTTTGAGGGCTGTGACATCATCACGGTTACAGGCCATTCCAAAGGCGGCAACAAATCCAAGTACATTACTATCATGGATGAGCGTGTGGATAACTGCTTTTCTTTTGACGGACAGGGTTTTTCTGATGAATTCATCAAGAGGAATGCTACGAGGATAGTCAAAAATAAGAGCAAGATTCTGAACGTCATAGCTGAGAGTGATTTTGTAAATATCCTTCTCAACGACGTTGGTACCAGACAGTTTTATCTTGGAACTAATTTTGGAAGGCTTGGCTTTGCAGAAAATCATTGTGCTAATGCGGTTCTTTTCTTTGACAACACGGGTGCAATGTGCCTGTGGAAAGCTAAGGGCCAGGACAAGAAGATGAAGGATCTCGATGTAATGCTCAACAGCTTTATCAGATCCTATGAGATGTCTGTCAGGGAAAATGTAGCTAATATGCTAGGTAACATCATTGTCTGTGCCAAGGCAGGCGATGCTGATAAGATTGCAGACACTTTTTCTGATGAGAGATATTCAGACAGCGCAGCTGATCTTCTGGCTTATGTCCTCAGATACAAAGAGGAAAAACCTGAAATGGTGGCTTCTGTCAGAGAAATCCTCAAGCAGAATGGTTTCAATACCGGAATGCTTGGAGTAATAGATTTTATCACCAACCACGATATTATTCTGGAGCTTATCGGCAAGAATAAAAAGACAATGATAACGATTCTCAAAAAGAGGCATGTTAAGGAGGCTACAGTAAGCTTCCTTGAAAGGCACACTGATCTCTTTGATATTATAGTTCTGGTATCCCAGAAGATGCGTAAGATAGATCCACGCAGGTATAGTGGTTCAGACCTTGAAGCTGAGGATGCAGAAAAGGATATGAGCATTCAGGAGAAGCTTGGCATATCAAGGCGTAAGCTTTCATTCATCATGGCAGTTGCAGTTCTTGTTATAATGGTGATTTTGGTGCTGGTGCTTGTGTTTAAGTAAGCTGCATAAATAATATCAATAATCAAGAAGTAAAAAGCAAAATACGAAATGAAACCTTGGGGGAAAACCAGTAAGATATATCATGTAAGTTTTTGTGAGAAATTGCTGGAGTTATAGCAAATGTAATATAGGAGGACAGGTATGTTATACATTGGTGTAGATTTGGGTACATCATCAGTTAAGCTTGTACTGATGGATGAGACAGGTAAGATTCACGGAACAGTATCAAGGGAGTATCCATTATACTTCCCACAGCCAGGCTGGTCTGAGCAGAAGCCTGAGGATTGGTATGCACAGGCTGTAGAAGGCCTCAAGGAACTTCTTAAGGATGTGGATAAATCACAGGTTGCAGGTATCAGCTTTGGTGGACAGATGCATGGTCTTGTAATCCTTGATGAGAACGACGAGGTTATTCGTCCTGCTATTCTTTGGAACGACGGAAGAACACAGAAGCAGGTTGATTACCTTAACGGTGAGATCGGTAAAGAGACACTTTCCAAATATACTGCAAACATCGCATTTGCAGGATTCACAGCTCCTAAGATTCTCTGGATCAAAGAGAACGAGCCTGAGAACTTTGGTAAGATCAAGAAGATAATGCTTCCTAAGGATTACCTTGCGTATAAGCTTTCTGGAACATTCTGCACAGACTATTCAGATGCATCAGGAATGCTTCTGTTAGATGTTCAGAACCGCAAGTGGAGCAAGGAAATGTGCGATATCTGTGGCATCACAGAGGATATGCTTCCACAGCTCTTTGAGAGTTTTGAGAAGGTTGGAACACTTAAGGCTGAGCTAGCAGCTGAGCTTGGACTTAGCGAGAACGTAGTTATCGCAGCAGGCGCTGGAGACAACGCAGCAGCAGCTGTTGGAACAGGTACAGTTGGTAACAACAAGTGCAATATTTCACTTGGAACAAGTGGAACAATCTTTATGTCAGCTGACAGCTTTGCTGTAGACAGCAACAATGCACTTCATTCATTTGACCACGCTGATGGACATTTCCACCTTATGGGATGCATGCTCAGCGCAGCCAGCTGCAACAAGTGGTGGATGGATGAGATCCTCAAGACCAAGGATTATGCTGATGAGCAGAAGGGTATCGAGAAGCTTGGTGAGAACCACGTATTCTTCCTTCCTTACCTTATGGGTGAGAGATCTCCTTGGAACAATCCTAATGCACGTGCTACCTTCACAGGCATCACAATGGATACAACAAGAGAGGATATGACTCAGGCAGTTCTTGAAGGTGTAGCATTTGCTACAAGAGATATGTATGAGGTTGCTAAGTCAATCGGCGTAGCTCCATCAAGAACAATGATCTGTGGCGGCGGTGCTAAGAGCCCACTTTGGAGAAAGATGATCGCTAACATCCTTAATGTAGAGGTTGATGTACCTGTTTGCGAAGAAGGCCCTGGAATGGGTGGTGCTATGCTTGCAATGGTTGCATGCGGAGCATACAAGAGTGTTGAGGATGCTGCAGCTGCTATCGTTAAGGTTGATAAGACAGAGAAGCCAGATCCAGAACTCGTTGCCAAGTATGAGGCTCGTTATCAGCAGTTCAAGACAATCTATCCTGCACTTGCTGAGACTTTCGATAAGATCATCTGATGGCCAGCTTGAACAGAATATAGGATTAATAAATGCGGCGCCTGCGTAAGCGGGCGCTGTTTTGGGAAATAAGGAGAGAGTAATGTCTACGCTAAGATTACCTCGTCTTTTATCTGATGGAGTTGTGCTCCAGAGGAGAAAGGCGATTCATATATGGGGATGGGATGAGGCTGGAGCTCAGGTTACAGCTTCTCTCGTAGAGGATTTACAGAATTCTGCTTCTAATGAAAATGTTTTGTGCCAGGCCAGCATCAGCTGCGGTGATAATGGCAGGTTTGATATCTACCTTCCAGCCCGTGAAAGTGGCGGTCCATACAGACTTGTTGTAGCAGATGATAACGGAGAAAAAGTTACAGTTAATGATGTGATGATAGGTCTCGTGTGGTTCTGTTCGGGGCAGTCTAACATGGAGCTTCCTGTTATAAGAGTTAAGGATAAATATCCTGAGCTTTTAGAAATTGCAGATAATAACACCATCAGAACCTTTAAGATTATAGAAGACAGCAGCTTTGAAGGACCTCTTGAGGAGCTTCGTTCTGGCAGCTGGACAAGCGTTAATAAAGAGAATATCGTGAGCTTTTCTGCTACAGCTTACTTTTTTGCGGAGCACCTTCAGAAGCTTACAGGCCAGACAGTAGGCTTTATCAATGCCAGCCTTGGCGGCTCTCGAATTTCCAGCTGGATGAGCAGAGAGATGCTGGAAGGCTATGATGAACTTCTGGCAGAAGCTGACAAATACTCAGATGCGGATTTCAGGAAACAGGTTATGGAAGCCAACATGGTTAATGGCAATACCTGGAGACAGAATCTCTATGAAGCTGATCTTGGAATAAAAGAGAAGTGGGAGACTTGCAGCGCATCCGATATTGGAGCTGACAGTGAATGGAAGCCATTTACTATTCCTTCATTCTTTAAGGGAACAGAGCTTGACGGCTTTATTGGAAGTGTATGGTTCAGACGTAAATTTGACCTTCCTGCAGAACTTGCAGGCAAGAAGGCTCGTCTTTTCCTGGGAACAATAGTTGATAATGATGTGGTATTTGTAAATGGCCAGAAGGTTGGCGAGACACCTTATCAGTACCCTCCTCGTAAATATGATATTCCAGAGGGACTCACCAGGGAAAAAGATAACACGATAGTTATCAGAGTCTGTGTTGAGATCGGCCTTGGCAGATTTACACCAGATAAGGACTATAAGATATTTAATGAAGATGCATCAGTAAGACTGGATAGTTTCACTGATCTGACTAAAGGTGAGTGGAATAAGCACTGGGAGTACAGAGTAGGAGCAAAGTGCGAGATGATCCCTCCTACAGATTTTATTAACTGGAAGTCTACAGGTCTTTATAATGCAATGACAGCACCTTGTCATAACTTCCCAATCGATGGAGTATGCTGGTATCAGGGAGAATCCAATATTGAGGATGGCTATGATTATAATGCTCTTACAGTCAGACAGGTTGAGGGCTATCGTAAGGCATGGAACGAAGAGAACCTTCCATTTATCGGAGTTTCACTTCCAAACTTTACAATCGACAGCCCTGTAGAAGATGACTGGGGCAAGTTCAGACTTACTCAGAAAAGGCTTCTGGAGCTTCCAGCTACAGGACTTGCGATTACAATGGGACTTGGAGAAGACAATGATCTTCATCCTGTTACCAAGAAGCCAATTGGTGAGAGGCTTGCATTGTGGGCAGCACATCTTAAGTACTGCTATAACGGGGAATACACAGGACCAGTAGTAACAGACGTTAAGCGAGTTGTAGATAAGGATGGACGCAAGGCATTCGAGATTAGTCTTGACCATGCCAAGGGACTGTGCGTTGTAGATGCAGGCAAGGGAACTGGAATTAATGATATATTTGTTAGGATTAAGGAAGATAGGGTAGAGACTAAAGTGATATTAAATACTGACAACGGGGGATTATTAGTTTATGTCGAGGACGACAAGGCCTATGAAGAAGCCCAGGAAATAATGTATTGTGTAGATAATACCTACACAGGGGGACTTATTTCAAACGAAACAGGAATACCAATGGGACCATTTATGGAAGTTATAGATGGAAACAAGGAGAGCAAACAGTCAGCATAAAACAGCTTCAAATCATGGAAGGGACATGAATGAAAAGACTATTCATTGATGGATGGAAGTTTTGGGAATCAGAATATGGCGTGAGTTTTGAACAGATGAAGGACCACCTTAGAGATTTCAAAGAGGTGGTTATTCCTCATGATTACATGATAACTGACACCCATAACCTCTATAGAGATAGTAATGGTTGGTACATTAAGAGTTTTGAATGCAGCCAGGAGAATATAGGAAAAGAGCTGTTTCTTATATTCGATGGCATTTATATGGATAGCGTAGTCTATGTCAATGGGGAGCAGGCTGGTGAATGGAAGTATGGCTATTCACAGTTCATCCTGAATATCACGGACTATGTTAAGACTGGGGTAAATGAACTGGTAGTGGTTGCCAGATGCAAGTTCCCCAATACAAGATGGTATTCTGGAGCAGGAATATACAGAAATGTATGGATCTGTGATTATGAGAAGACCTATATTCCTGAAAATGGTATATATGTGCATTCTGATAAGCTTTCTACTAATGGCGATGGAACTGCAGATTATGAAATAACAGTTTCAGTGGAGGTTTGTGGACCGGATAAAGATAATACTTCAGTAGCGTATAAGCTTATGGGAGCTTATGAAATACCGCTTGAGGAAGTAAGCAATCATCCAGGGAAATATATAGCAAGGCATATCAGAGAGTGGGATGTTACTTCTCCTAAGCTCTACAAATTGGAAGTGGAGCTATCTGATAGTAGTACAAAACTCATACAAAAAGAGAGCGTGACCATCGGCTTTAGAGATATCAAGATGGATCCAGACCACGGCTTTTTCTTAAATGGCAGGAATATGAAGCTAAACGGCGTGTGCCTGCATCACGATCTTGGCGCACTGGGCTCAGCTTTTAACAAAACTGCCATGAGAAGAAGGCTACTTCAGCTTCGTGAGATGGGAGTTAATGCCATAAGGCTTACTCACAATATGTATGATCCACAGGTGGTTGAACTTGCGGATGAAATGGGATTTCTTCTTGTATCAGAAGCCTTTGATATGTGGGAAGGCCCAAAGACAGAGTTTGACTATGCAAGGTTTTTCCCGGATTGGCATGAAAGAGATGTTGCCAGCTGGGTTAGAAGAGATAGGAACCACCCATCTGTCATTATGTGGAGTATAGGTAATGAGATCTATGATACTCATTCAAGTGACAGAGGTCAGGAAGTTACAAGAGATCTTAAGGCTAATGTAGAAAAGCATGACCCACTGTTTAATGCAAGAGCCACTATCGGTTCTAACTATATGCCATGGGAAAAGGCTCAGAAGTGCGCTGATATCCTAAAGGTTGCTGGCTACAACTATGCTGAGAACTACTACGAACAGCATCATAAAGAGCACCCGGACTGGATAATCTACGGAAGCGAGACTTATTCAATTGTTCAGAGTAGAGGTGTCTATCACTTCCCTCTTTCTGTTCCAACTCTTTCTGATTCAGATGAGCAGTGTTCATCTCTTGGCAATAGTACAACCAGCTGGGGAGCGGACAGCATAGAGAACTGTATCTGCAGGGATAGAGACATGGAGTTTTCAATGGGCCAGTTCATATGGACGGGCTATGACTATATTGGAGAGCCAACTCCTTATCAGACCAAGAACTCCTACTTTGGACTTATTGATACTGCGGGCTTTTATAAGGATGCTTTCTATGCCTGGAAGTCAGCATGGGTGAGTATGGAACAAGACCCATTTGTCCATGTATTCCCCTATTGGGATTTTAATGAAGGACAGCTTATTGATATCAGAGTCTGCAGCAATGCTCCGGAGGTTGAGCTCTTTGTTAATGGAAGGAGCCTTGGCAGACAGACCCTTACTCACAAGGTTCGCAGCGGCAATAAGATTTTTGCTGATTATCAGGTGCCTTATGAAAAGGGCGAGATAGTCGCAGCAGCATACGACGATAATGGTCAGGAGATAGCAAGGGATAGTCACAGATCCTTTGGTGATACTGATAGGTTTGTGGTTGAGATCGATCATAGGATCAAGCAGTATCAGAAGGATAGAGGAATAGACCAGGCAGAAAATGATCTGATCTTTGCTGAGATAAGTGCTGTTGATAAGGATGGTAATCCTGTAGAAAATGCTTCTGACTATGTTAAAGTTGATGTGTGTAACGGAACACTCATGGGACTTGATAACGGTGACAGCACGGATTATGACAGTTATCAGGCCAGCTGCAGGAAGTTGTTTAATGGTAAGCTCCTTGCAATCGTTAAGCCAGAAGGAAATCCTGATGATGTTCATGTAAATGTTACAAGAGGAGAGTTTGTTCCGATCAGAAAGGTTGAGCTTACTGTAACAGAGGGCAGCAGGTCTTTGGATTCAGATAAGAAGACGGCTGTGGTTACTGCAAGGGTTTATCCTGAGGATGCTACAGATAAGTCACTAACCTTTAAGGCTCTTAACAAGAACGGAACAGAGACCAACATCGCAGTGATTAAGCCAGATGATAATGGAACAAAATGCCTTGTGGAAGCCCTTGGCGATGGCTCTTTTAACTTGAGATGCGAAGCATCAAATGGCAGAGAGGTTGTGGCAGTCATGTCCAGTATCGACTTTGAGATTACTGGTCTTGGGGCAGCATTCCTTGATCCATACGGATTCATTCCGGGAAGTCTTTATACTTCTTATAGCGGAGCTATTGGAAATGGCAATGAGCACGGCGTTGCTTCTGCAAGAGGAGCAGAAACAGTTATTACATACAGTGGAATTGATTTTGGGGTTGAGGGATCAGATGAAATTACAGTACCTATATTTACGCTTAATGATGATGCCTATGATATCGAAATTTGGAAAGGAACACCTGGTGAAGCTGGTGCTAAGCTGCTAAAGTCAGCTGTTTATCAGAAGAAATCGATCTGGAATGTATATCAGGAGGACACCTGGAAGCTCAGTGAGAGACTGACAGGAGTTCAGACTATAAGCCTTAAGGTGTTCCAGAAGTTCCATATTAAAGGCTTTTCTTTTACCAGACAGCTAAGAGCATATACGGATCTGCGGGCACTTGATGCGGATTCAATCTATGGAGATACCTTTACAAGAACTGAGGATGCTGTCGAAGGAATAGGTAACAACGTCACTATAGAATTTGATGGTGTGGACTTTGGAGAAGATGGCGCAAATGGCGTTGTTATCTGCGGAAGGACAAGAGCAGCTAACACTGTACATCTACGTTTGTTCAGGCCATCAGATGGAACAGAAGTTAAAGAGATACTGGAATTTCCACAGACTTCAGAATACAAAGAAGTCACTTTCCAGATAGATAACAGGAAAGGCAAATGGGACATTACCTTTGTGTTCCTTCCAGGAAGTGACTTTGATTTCAAAACCTTTAGATTTATCAGATGATTTATGAGTGAACCTTTGCTCGGTCAGGGCTGGAGTCAGCTCCGGTCCTGTAGAGCTTACGGTATTCTGTAGGAGAACATTTATTAATATCCTTGAATACACGGTTGAAGGTTGATAAGCTAAAGAAACCAGATTGAAGAGCAATGTCCATTACGGACAGGTCTGTATCACCCAGGAGCTCCTGAGCCATCAGGACGCGGCGCTTGGTGATGTACTGATAGCAGGAGATTCCCATGTAGGACTTAAAGAGCCTCTCAAAATGGAACTTGGAAAAGCCTGCAAGGTCGGCTAGCTGCTCGACAGTAAGATCATCGGATCTGTGAGAATCAATATAATTAGTAACTTCAACCAGCTTATCAATGTTCTTGTGCTGTGAATCAGAGGTATCTCTGTTGGGAATAGCATCGTTGAGATGCATACTTCCGATCTGAGCAAGAATAAGTGACACCAGAGAGTATACTGAAATCTGCAGAAATTCATCCTGCTGGCCATAGAGTCTGTCAATCTCCCAGAAATAATTCTGGAGACGGGCTACTTCCACAGGATACAGATTCTGACTGATATGAGTATAAGGTGGCAGAGTCTTGATAAGTGGAACAAGAGATGAGACCTGGGAATAGGTGGCAAGATCGAATAAAAGGATCAGCTTCTCGCCGCCAGGTGCATCAGAAATATATTCGTGAAGTGTTCCGGGAGCGATCATCATGATATCGCCGGGCATACAGTGCACGACAGCAGATGAATCATTATGGAACTTAACGCTAAGTGATCCGGACAACAACAAAATGAGCTCCACCTCGTTGTGCCAGTGGAGCGGGTAGTTGGCTAGGTCATTGTGATACAGGAGAACACCCTTAAGGGTATCGTAGAAGATATGTTCTCTTGATTGAGCGTTTATATCGTGAATCATGGTTTTCCTCTAGAACATAACTTGTGTAAATTGTAGTAAATTTGAGTAACATTTTATCATAACTTTAGAAGATGTGCTATAAAGATATTAAATAGATGGAAGGAAAGGGAAATAAAATGGCAAACAAGGGGTGGTCACAGCTTTGGCTGGATTACGAAGAAAAGCAGAAAGCAGCGGGGAAAGCTTGTGCTGATCAGGAGACAGTAGAAGTTCAGATTGATGGCTTTAATGCTGACTGCCGTATTATCAAAAGTGCAATCAAAGAGCTTAAGAGAGCTCTTGCAGGCGATGCTGTAAAGGTAACACTTGCTAAAAATGAGAAGATTGCAAAAGAAGGCTATGTTGTAGATAAGAATGTTGTAAGTGCTTCTGATTGCAGGGGTGCGCTCTATGGGGCGTTCCACCTTATCAGAGCAAGACTTATGGGACGGGAGTACGCTGATATAGCAGCTGATCATGCACCTTCCAACCCACTTAGAATGATGAATCACTGGGACAACATGGATGGCAGCATAGAGAGAGGTTATTCAGGAAGATCATTCTTTTACGTTAATGATGAGATCGTAGTAGATGAGAGAACTGTTGATTATGCTCGTTTTATGGCCAGCATAGGCATCAATGGTATAGTTATCAACAATGTTAATGTTAAGTGGGCAGCAACAGACCTTATAACAACCAGATTTTTTGACAAGGTAAAAGAACTGTCTGATGTATTTGAGGATTACGGAATCAGATTGTATCTGTCTCTTAACTTTGCATCACCTATTGAGCTGGGAGGACTTCCTATCTGCGATCCTCTTGATGAGAGCGTAATCAACTGGTGGAAGGATAAGATCAAAGAGGTATATGATCATCTTCCAAACCTTGGAGGTTTCCTTGTTAAGGCAGACTCAGAGGGAAGACCTGGACCATTTACTTATGGAAGAACTCAGGCTGACGGCGCTAATATGCTGGGCGATATCATTGCTCCTTATGGCGGAATCATCATCTGGAGATGCTTTGTTTATAACTGTACTCAGGACTGGCGCGATACCAAAACAGACAGAGCTAGAGCTGGATATGATTACTTCAAGGGACTTGATGGAGAGTATCATGACAATGTAATCCTTCAGATCAAGAATGGCCCTATGGATTTCCAGATAAGAGAGCCGATTTCTCCACTTCTTGGCGGACTTACCAAGACTAACCAGATGCTGGAGGTACAGATTGCTCAGGAATATACAGGACATCAGATCGACCTGTGTTATCTTATTCCAATGTTTAAAGAGATACTTGGCTTTAAGACCTATTGTAAAGAGGGCGCTGATACAGTTGCTGACGTTGTAAGTGGCAGAACAATGGGTAACAAGCTTGCTGGAATGGCAGCAGTTATAAATACTGGTAACGACTTCAACTGGACAGGTAATGACCTGGCAGCAGCTAACCTTTACGGCTTTGGAAGACTTGCCTATGATACAGACCTCTCTGCTGAAGAGATTGCAAGAGAGTGGGTAAGGCTTACATTTAATCTTGATGCAGAGCTTGAGGATAAACTTGTGGATATGCTCCTTAGATCCCGAGAAATCTACGAGAAGTACACAAGTCCTCTCGGAATAGGCTGGATGGTAACTCCTCATGATCACTATGGACCAAGCGTTGATGGCTACGAGTATTCCAGATGGGGAACTTACCACAGAGCAGATCACCTCGGACTTGGTGTGGACAGAACAGATAAGGGAACTGGCTATGCACAGCAGTACTATTCTCCAAATGCAGAAATGTACAATGATCCCAAGACCTGTCCTGAAAACCTGCTTCTCTTTTTCCACCATATTCCATATACATGGAAGCTAAAGAGCGGACAGAGCCTTATTCAGTATATCTATGACAGTCATTTTGAAGGCTACAAAGAGGCACAGGAGCTTGCAGAGACATGGAAAGAGTTCGAAGGAAAGGTTTCTGAGAGAACATTTGCATGCGTGTCAGAGAGATTTGGAAGACAGGTATATAACGCAAGAGAGTGGTGCGATCAGGTGAACTCATATTTCTTCCGTAAGAGTGGAATTACGGATGAAAAGGGACGCAAAATCTATTAATATATTTTGCACGATTTTATGATATATTATTAATATAAATGAAAACAGACAGTCGACAGCAAAAGAAATGGAGTAGTTATGACACCATTACCTAATTTGCAGGAGCTGGAAAAAGTTGTTGAGTTAAATGCTCTTGAATATGCCAAGAGCAATGGGGTTCCAATTGAATATTGTCTTGCTAACCGTACGGTGGAGATGTGGTGCCAGGTATGGTCTGATTCTTCTGCGGGAACAGCTCATGAAGAAGCTGATTTAGGTTTCCCGGGACTTACAGAAGGATATGTAACGATATTTACCTACAAATTCCTGGATACCAGAGATCAGAAGGCGTATGAGTTGTACAGCGTTACATACGGTACTAATGCTACTGATGGTTTTCTGGCCATGAAGGAAGAAATGGATGAGCATTTCTATGAAGACTGGAAAGCACATAATGTAATAGCGCTGTGGGAAGTAATAGCTAAATATCAATAGTATATAATAAAGAGACCAGGATTCCCTGGTCTTTATTTTTGTCTTATGATTCTTCTCTTCGTGCAAGCTGGAACTGCTTGGGCGACATTCCAATCTGCTTGGAAAAACGCCTTGAGAAACTGGAATAGTTATTATAGCCAATCATAAAGCATACATCATAAGGTGAATTGTTCTGGAGAAGGAGTTTCTGCGCCAGAACTATTTTTTTGGCGTTTATATAGTGCTTTAATGAATCGCCAGTAGCTTCGCTGAACACGCGGCTAAGGTGGTCGCTGCTGTAGTGAAGATCCTTGGCCATGCTGTTGATAGTAAGGTCTTCTTTTATATTTGAATCTATATAGTCAAATATCCGGGATACTACCTGTGGCATGAGACTATTCTTGGTCTGAGGTTCGGTTTCTGTAGAATATTGAAGAGCCTTGAGCATGAATTCGATCAGAAGAGCTCTGGCAAGGGCTGTATGTCCGAATGCTGTACTGTCCATGCATTCGTGAAGACGCTCGGCCAGATCTATGAAGTCAGGCAACGCCTCCTCAGGTATTACCAAATGATTCATGTTTGGAGAAGCTTCACTTCTAAAGAGCGTTGAAAAATCTGTCTCCTCATCGCCAAGCTCATTTAGGTACTCGTATTGGATATTGATAACGATTCGTTCGTAGCTGCTGATATCTTCCAGATCCAGACCGTGGAAAACCAGCGGACTTGTAAAGAAGATGTCGCCACGTTTCATTTTGAAGATTTCAGGCTCTATCATGATATTTACATCTCCACGAAGGAAAAGAACTATTTCGTAACCATCGTGATTATGCACAGTTTTGATATCTGCCGGAGTGACACGAGCAGTTTTGTGCTCGCAGATGTATGGTCTGTCAATCATACTATACGGATATTCCAGATTTTTTTTCATACTATTCCCCCGAAAAATGTATGTGAAAAATAAAAAAGATCAAACAAAATAGAAATGTACAATATTTATAAACAAAATTCCCCAAATGCACATCTCGTTGTGCAACATTATATCGGAAAATGCAAAAAAATGCCATATTTTTGTGTATTTATGTATAATTCCTATACTTTATCATTAAAGAATCTTATATTAAGCGTTTTTCGCTCAGGGGGAAAGAGTAAAAAGGTTTAGGAGGAGAAAATGGCTAAAAAATCGGGGAAAAAGTCTAATGCCAAATTTGGCGTCTATATGAAAAGATATTGGCAGCTATATGCTATGTTATTTCTGCCTTTACTGTATCTTTTAGTATTTAAGTACGCACCTATGATCTATGTTCAGATCGCATTCAAAAAGTACAGTCTTGTTAAGAGCGTTTGGGAGCTTCCTCTTGCAGACAATCATGGTTTTGAGTTCTTTATAAAAGCTTTCAAGAATAATGACTTTAAGTATGCGCTGAGGAACACGCTTACACTTAACTTGCTTGATCTGTTCTTTGGTTTTCCAGCACCTATTATTTTCGCACTTGTTCTTAATGAACTTTGCTTTACACGTTACAAGAAGGTAGTACAGACAATTGCTTACATGCCTCACTTCCTTTCATGGGTCATCATCTACAGCTTGGCACTTCAGCTTCTTGCACCTAATGCGGGTCTTGTTAACATGATCATCAAGGATCTTGGCGGAGAGGCAATTCCATTCCTCAA
>JAEEGF010433874.1_pt1 | contig 26292 bp, 24 predicted proteins | sample 9134171 | NCBI WGS metagenome assembly JAEEGF01 (sample SAMN16246542, study PRJNA631951) | gut metagenome | biome: gut microbiome; feature: rumen; material: AP-attached | host: Bos | place: Iran: Karaj | collected 2018-10 | reverse complement strand
GGCGCGCTGCCTTGTCTCTCTTCTCTGTTCCAGTCTTTCAATGAGCGATTTTTTTACTCTCTGCCCCGGATTTTTTCCGAAAGCGAGTGCAAAGTTACAACAAATTTGCGGACCGGCAAAATATTTAAGGGACTTTTTTGAAAAAAAGTTGAAAAAAATCGGTTTTCAGGGAAAAAAGGTGGATTATGGCGGTTATGAGGGGACAAATTTTGAGTGTCGAGGTGACAATTATAGGAGATTATAGGAGGGGATAAGAAGTTATAGGATATTATAGGAGATTATGGGAAGTTATAGGAGATTATAAGATATTATAGGAATATATAGGATATTAAAGGAGGGGACAGGAGATTATAAGGATTATGGGAGTTGATGGGAACTATGGGAGATGCTTTATGTCAAAACAGCCAGAGCAGTGAGATAAAACGCCAATTCTGAAATAATAAAACAAGCCCCACAGCAATCCCCGGTATAGGCATTCAGCTTTTTATAACAGATGAAAATAATGACAGCAGCAGTGGCAGCAGAAACAGCCATAGGAATCAATATGATAAGGTTAAAGAAAAAAAACGCAGGCAAGCACCCCACAGCCAGTCCAAACAATTTCTCAGCAATAGTCATCTTGTTATATATCAGATGATTTTTTGCATCCTCCTCGTTTCTAGCGTAAGGTAAAATATTAATAATGTTGGATGATGCCCACTTAGCAAAAGGATCTGCAGCAAAAAAAATCGCTGCATAAATGAATTTAGTCCAACAATTTCGCTCTTGAATGACAAAACAGCCAGTTGGCTGATTAAAAAACATCGCGTTGAAATACGTTTGAAGAGTAAGGAAAAGCAATAAAAAATATATAATCAATGCAACGACTCCATAGGTGCCTATATGTGAATCTTTCATAATCCTCAATATCGAATTCCGGTCTTTTCCCCCTCCAAAACCATCGAAGAAGTCAGCGAATCCATCTTCATGCAAAGCACCAGTAATGGCCAAACGAGTCAAAATGGCAATAACAAGAGCAATATTAACAGGTAAAAACAAAGCAGACAGCCCAAAAACAAGCATCATGGACGCCGCCGTCAGCCAACCTGTTAACGGCCAAAGCGGTACAACACGTTCATAATGCTGTTTATTAAGTTTTGCAATTTTCCAGAAAGGGAATCTGGTGAAAAAGCTCAATGCGGCAAGAAGTCTATGCATTTGATAAATGGGAGTAAAAATGGGAGTAAAAATGGGAGTAAAAATGGGAGTTAAAATGGAAGTAAAAATGGAAGTAAAAAGGGGAGTAAAAATGGGAAGTGAAAATGGGAGTTAAAAGGGGAGTAAAAATGGGAGTAAAAAGGGAATGCAAACTAGAAATACTTAGTGATTCCAGCATGGCTGAAATTATCCATCTCGTTAATCATATTGACAGCAGACTGAATGACGGGAAGAGCACACAACGCTCCAGTTCCCTCTCCAAGCCTCATTCCCAGATTTAACACTGGTTTGACTCCTAATGCCCTAAGCATCAAGGCATGTCCAGTCTCATCTCCCTGGTGTCCGAAAATCATATAATCGATACAATGATAATTGAGCTGAAAAGCAGCCAGCGCACATGCAGTCATAATAAACCCGTCGATGATGATAATCATACCTAATTCTGCCGCTCTCATCATGGCTCCTACCGCTGCCACCATTTCAAACCCACCAAACCATCTGATAATTTCCCTTGCATATTCGGGGAAATAAGGTCTTATCATACTTTGATCAGATAGAGTCCATTGTGGATCAGCAATGAAAGGAGTTGACGTGTCGATTCCGACATGCTGAACGAAACAATCAACAGCCTTTTTAAGAATCTGGAATTTATGTTCCACCCCCTTGTTGTCGAGTCCCGCCCCAGCTCCCACACATTTATCGAGCGGGATATTCTGAAAGAAATACATCCAGATTGAAGATGGTGAAGTATTTGCTATTCCCATCTCTCCCAAAGACAGCACATTGCAGCCCTTATTCTTGCATTTGTCAGTCATTTCCACCCCCACCTCAATCGCCCTATCAAATTGTTGTTCAGTCATAGCATACTCATACAAGAAATTTCTAGTGCCATAGTCAATTTTCCGATTAATGATCGGACAATGTACATATTGATTTGTATGGAGTTGATCGTCAATAAATTCTTCAGGAAAATCATAGTCAACTCCCACATCAACAATATACAGATGCACTTTATGCTGCCTACAAAACAAATTCACCCCTCCCCCTCCGATTGTGAAATTTTTCATCTGTTGCCAAGTGATTTCTCTTGGCGATACACTGACCCCTTCTTTTTCTATTCCATGGTCAGCCCCAAAAAGGATGTGGTGTGGTTTGAACAGACAAGGATTGAGAGAATGCTGAATTAATCCGATCTGCAATGCAATGTTCTCCAACATTCCAAGAGCCCCTTTGGGTTTATTGAGATTGTCAATTTTATTTTGAATCTCTGAGGTAAAGTCTTTATCTAAAGGAGAAATATTAAAGTTACGCATAGTACATAAATAATTCAAGTTTCTGAAATAAAAAAGGAAGCCGAGTTAATTTAAAGATTTAATTATGTAAAATGTATGATTTATGCAAGTGGTTCGGATTTAAAAAAGGGAGTTAACGAGCCTGAGGCTCGTGGACGATAGTTATGCCAATGATAAAATGATAATAGAATCACTCAAAAATAAACAGAACTTAATAATTATCAACATTTTCAAACACTTGTGAAAGTTGAATTAATTATAATATTAACGAATGGGGTTCCCCCTTGATTGTGAGAGGAATGCCTGAAATCATAAGAATGACATTGTCAGCCTTCATAGCAATAAACTGATTGATCCATCCTTCCACATCAGTGAATTTTCTTTGAATTTCATTATCACTGACACCTCCTGACCCGATTTCGTTAGTGACGAAAATGAATGTGGCATCCTGGTGAGTGAATTTATCAAACTCCTCTTTGAGCATATCGAGAGTTTTCTCTACATGTAAAGCCGCCAGTTTAGCTGATTTAACCTCACTCTGTAAATCGAAGAAAAAATTGGTAGCCCAAAGAGTGACACAATCAATGACAACTACCCTTCCCTTCACCTGATGTTTGCTGAGCCATTTTTCCTCTTCAATGTTTTCCCATTGCTTTCCTCTTCTGCTTTTATGTTTTTCAACTCTGACTCTAAATTCCTCGTCCCAAATTCTAGAAGTAGCCATATAGACAGGATTGTCAGAAAGAGCCAATGCTATTTTCTCAGCCATCAGGCTCTTCCCTGAACGCTGTCCTCCAGTTATAAGAATTATTTTTCCCATAAGAAACGAATTGAGAAAATGCCGGTCATAAACCGGCATTATCAAATCCAGATATAATTGATTATTAGAGTTAATTCATCAGAATAATTACTTAGCAAGAGACTTAATGTAAATTGAGTAGAATGGAGTTTTAGCAATGAAATCGGTAATATCCGGATCATTCATGACCTGCTTGACACTCTCAAACACAGACACATTCTTATATCCAGCCTTGAGCCTGTCATCAAATTCGAGCTGCGGTCTATATTGTTCCATATTTTCCTGAAGTTCAGCCACATAGAAATCAATTTTAAAGTAATTATATGGTGCTCCATTGAGACATCTGTCGTCAAAATTCTTCTTGTCGAAAAACACCTTCATATATCCGTTTCTTTCGAAAGCCTTTTGGTCCAACAACAAAAAATCTTCCACCTCATCCAATTCGATAACAGAGTCAATCTCTTCTTCAGTTTTTTTAGCATTATAAAAATCGGTGTACTCGCTGTTTATATTATACACCTTCATGTTGACCGAATTAATAATGATACCAGCCACAGATTTCTTTTCAAGTTGTAATCCATCGATGAGTACAGCTCCATTATCAAAATCCTTATTACCACCATCTTTTGCATTGAGAATAAATCGTTCAATTTTATCCTGCCATCCTGTGCTCCACTCCTGCACTTCCATATCACCTTTTCTAGTGACCATAGCCTGCACATAGCTGTTAGGGTCGGAATGTCCTCCATGTGTACCTTTCACAGTCGGAGTAATAGAAAGATTGAGTTTAGCAATTTTTGGGAAATGGCTTATTTTAGCAGTTTTTTTGACATACTCAAAAAAGTTTTTATCCATCTTTGCATCATAGAAAATGATATAAAAAAGGATTTTTTTAGCCGTAACTGTTCCATTTTCGAAATAGGGCTCAGACATGATAAAAATGTCGTGCCCTTTCATGAGCCATGTTTTAAAAGCCTCTTTCATATAAGGAGATGAAGGGTCGGCCACTTCTCCATCCGTAATAAGAATTGCCTCGTTGTTGTCATTGACAATCTTGTTGAGAGCCCCTGCCAAGTCAGGATTCTCATAGTTTCTTACTCCACTGAGCAGCTCAGCCACATCTCCAGCTTCCCTTGTTATACTACTTCCTTTAATGGCATAAAAGTTAGCCACCTTGTCAGCCAAAGTAGTCTTCATAACTTCCCAATAGAATTTAATTCTGGCTTTCATCTCCGTAGCCTTGGTATAATCGACGTAAAGATTTACCGAGTCGGGAACGAGCGGGTAATGATGTGTCGGTGTATATTGTGTGTGGAAATCATAGATATACCCAACATCCTCAGGGGTAACATCTCCGCAAGCAGTCAAAATAGCTACAGAAAGCAAAGCCAATGAAGATTTCAAAACATTAAGTAATTTCATAACAATAAATTAAATATCAAAAAAAAGAAATATTAATTACCAAAAGTCATTCGTTCGTTTTTTTAGAGGTTTTCATGTGCCGCAAGATATCTGATGCGAAAATAAACTCCTCCAAGGGTTTGTTGTCAGCGTTCAGAATTTCCTTATTGGACCCTTTCCATTCTGCACACCCTTTATAGATAAACGTGATATTCTCTCCAATACCGATAACAGAATTCATATCATGTGTGTTGACAATAGTGGTGATGTTGTCTTCATGTGTGATACTTGAAATTAATTCATCAATAATTATAGATGTCTTAGGGTCAAGTCCAGAGTTCGGTTCATCACAAAAGAGATACTTGGGTTCGAGAGCGATTGCTCTTGCAATAGCCACCCTCTTCTGCATACCTCCAGAAAGTTCACCAGGATATTTCAAATCGACATTATGCAGGTCAACCCTGTCGAGACATTCCATGGCTCTTTTTTTTCTTTCGTTATAGGACTTGTCAGAAAACATATTCAACGGGAACATAACGTTATCAAGCACCGTCATTGAGTCGAAAAGCGCAGCACTCTGGAAAATCATACCCATTTCCCTTCTAAGTTGTATTTTTTCTTTCTTGTTGAGTGCACAGAAATCACGTCCATCATATAAGATGCGTCCTTTATCCGGCGTCAGTAGTCCAACAATATTTTTCATAAGCACAGTTTTCCCGCTCCCGCTTTGGCCGATGATGAGGTTAACCTCTCCATTCCTGAAAACGGTATTGATGTTGTTGAGCACCAATCTTCCATCGAATGCCTTAAAAAGTTCTTTTACTTCAATCATCTTATCCGAGAATAAAAGTATGCAACGGGTGGTTTATGTAAGCATATTCGTAAGAAAAATATCAGAGAAAAGAATGTAGATACTACTAGTAACGACCGCCGAAGTAGATGCCTTTCCCACTTCGACCGATCCACCTTCAACCATATATCCTTTATACGCCGAGATAGTAGTGATAATGAATGCGTAAACCACTGCCTTAATCATCCCGCACCAGAAGAACCATTGGTTGAACTCGTATCTGAATCCTTCATTAAGCTCGGCAAAAGTTGTAGTTCCGAGAAAAGTAGTCGCGTATGCTCCAACAACACCTGCAAAAACGCTCAGTGTAACGAGTACCGGCATGATTGTCATGAGTCCGATGATTTTAGGGAGAATCAGATAGTTAGCCGAATTAACCCCCATGATATCCAGTGCATCGATTTGCTGTGTGATTCTCATGGTTCCGAGTTCAGAGGCAATATTTGATCCGACTTTACCCGCAAGAATCAGACACATGATAGATGAAGAGAATTCAAGGAGCATAATTTCCCTTGTGGTGTATCCTGTAACCATTGTAGGCATCCATGGACTTTGTATGTTGAGCTTGATTTGGAGGCAGATGACGGCTCCTATAAAAAAAGAAATAATGAGCACTATTCCAATGGAATTATATCCCAGTTGGAACATCTCGGTAACATATTGTTTCCAGAACATTCTCCAACGGTCAGGCACGGCAATGGCTTTTCCTATTAGTATGACATATTCGCCTAACCCATTTAACCCATCCTTAATTGACACCATGTAATCAATGTAAATTGCAAAATAATTGCAAAATTAGCAAAAAAGTGTGTATTTTTCCTTAAAAATTCTTTTTTTTTTGATTTTAGGTTCATAAATAGGTAAAGTATTTGTAATTTTGAAATTTAAAAAGCAAAAATACAATGTCAGAAGAACAGATTAGCTACAACAACGGTGACAGTGAGGTACCATCATATTCAGAAGAAAAGATGACCCTCTACACACGTAATCTAGTGAAAACATACGGTAAGCGCACTGTTGTGAACAACGTGTCAATACACGTCCGTCAAGGTGAAATCGTTGGTTTACTAGGTCCAAATGGCGCCGGAAAGACCACTTCCTTTTATATGACCACGGGGTTGGTTGTTCCAAACGGTGGCAAAGTGTTTCTCAACGACACAGAAATCACAAAATATCCCGTTGCGAAGCGAGCAAAGGCGGGTGTTGGTTATCTAGCCCAGGAAGCTTCGGTGTTCCGCACAATGAGTGTTGAGGACAATATTTTGTCGGTGCTCCAAATGCGTAAAGAGTTGAATCGTTCGGACTGTCAGAGCAAACTAGAAGAGCTTCTAAACGAGTTTCGTCTGCAGAAAGTCCGTAAGAACAACGGAAATCAGCTGTCAGGTGGTGAGCGCCGTCGTTGTGAGATAGCCCGTTGCTTAGCAATCGACCCTAAATTCATCATGCTTGACGAGCCCTTCGCCGGCGTTGACCCTATAGCCGTTGAGGATATCCAATATATCGTATGGAAACTAAAAGAAAAAAACATCGGCATTCTGATCACCGACCATAATGTTCAGGAAACCCTATGTATCACGGACCGTGCCTACCTATTGTTTGAGGGCCGTATTCTCTTTAAAGGGACTCCGCCAGAGCTATCAGCCAACAAGATAGTCCGTGATAAATACTTGGGTTCCAACTTTGTGCTACGTCCAAAAGACTTCCAACTGATAGAAGAGAAGAAACTTCGTGAGGCTTCAGAAGAATAAGTAATCTAAAAAAACAAACTCTAATGGATTACCTTGTGTTTCACTTTAAGATAGAGCCCTACGATGAAGCATATAGTGACGTATTGGCTTCAGAGCTATGTGATGTGGGTTTTGACAGTTTTGAAACAATCTCCAATGAACTGACCGGATATATCCGATCCGATATGGCAGACTTGGCAGCTATAGATTCATTACTGTCCACCTATCCCATTCCAGGTGTCCGGATCAGGTATGACTACACCCCCGTTCCTTCAGCAGACTGGAACTCTTGTTGGGAATCTTCTTTCGAGCCAATCTCTATCGATGACCTTGCATATATTCACTCCCCCTCTTTTCCTCCGAAACAAGGCTTTCAATATGATATTGTAATATCTCCTCAGATGGCATTCGGTTCCGGCAGTCACTCCACCACCCGCCTGATGCTTCGCTTGTTGCTGTCCCCTTCTGCATCATCATCGTCGTCAGCCCCGCCCCCGTCGCCTCATTCTGAGATTCTTTCCAGGACAACGGTCTTAGACATAGGCAGTGGCACTGGTATTCTCGGCATCGCCGCTTTATTAGGAGGTTGTGAGCATCTGACCGCCATTGATATAGATACCGACAGCGTCAGAAACACGCTTGAAAATCTTTCACTAAATAGCCTCCACAACTATGATGTGAGAGAAGGTGACTTGAGTGTGATTTCTTCAGAACAGACATTTGATATTGTCCTTTCTAACATTCATTTGAACGTTCATTTATCTCAGATGGCCTCATATTCATCCCATCTGAACCCAGGCGGCCGTTTGCTTCTAAGCGGTTTTTTCACAAGTGACTCATCTGAGCTGTTAAGCAAAGCATCGTTGTCGGGTTTAGAACTGACAGAAATGCTTGAGGAGAATGAATGGTGCGCAATGTCGTTCAGAAAGAATCCATCTTCTCTGTAAACCACTTACAAGTATTCTAATTCAAGTTTCTGAAGTAAAAAAGGAAGCTGAGTTAATTTAAAGATTTAATTATGTAATATGTAAGATTTATGCAAGTGGTTCGGAATTAAAAAAGGGTGTTAACGAGCCTGCTGCTCGTTTGCTATAGTTTTGCCAATGATAAATCGATATTAGAATTACTCAAAACAAAACAGAACTTAATAATTATCAGCTTTTCAAAAACTTGCGAAAGTTGTATTTATTTTATATGAAAAAAGCTAAAAACCATAAAAAGACGTAGAGACAAGCACACAAAAGAAAAAACTTTTAAATAGATGAGTAATAGTTCGTGAAAAATTCGTAACTTTGCAAGATAAAAACGAAAACATCAGAAAGACATTCATAAAAAATTAAATTCCTTAACATAAAAAATGGCATTAAAGAATTATTTCTCCGGCAGATCAGGCTGTCTGTTTTGGTTGAACGCCTTATTAGCCTTGGTATTGCTTATTGGCATTCCTTACGCCGCCTTCAACTCACTAGACATCTTCACCCATCATGGTGAGAAAATCCAAGTTCCCCAAGTAATGAGTTTAGACGGTAAAAAGGCACTTGCCAAATTGGAGAAGAGTCATCTGGTTGGTGTAGTATATGATTCCATATATGTACCCACCAAAAAACCTGGCATCGTACTATCTCAGAGTCCTCATGCCGGCAACCTGGTAAAGAGTGGCCGATCTATCTATCTGACCTTGAACCGTAGCGGCGAGCCTCCTATCCGTATTCCAGACCTAGTTCGCAATGCCACAAGCCGTTTAGCAGAACGGGAGCTGACAAACCTTGGTTTCACGATAGAAAAAACGGAAATAAAATACAATGAGCCAAAGGGTTTGCTTTTAGGCATCAAACAAGGCGAAAAAAATGTAAAAACCGGCGACATGCTTCACAAGAATTTGCCCCTGACCTTAATAAGCGGTGGTGGCGACCCATTATTAGACAGCCTCGGGATAGACACTTCCTCTATTTCAGTAGGTGTTGTTGAAACTGGCGGATTTAATGTTGAGCTATAGTGAATATTAAGAATACGTGAAGACGAGATGTAGTTGTTGATATTCCCATCTATAATGGAAGCGTCATTATCCGACATATATGATGAAGGTTCGTCATCGGCTTTATCTTCTTATTTTGATCAGGACGAAGAAGAGACCGATGATTCTCCATCCCTTTATGAGCATTACCGTGTGGAGGCAGACAAAAATCAGAAACTGTTGCGTGTTGACAAATTTCTGATAGACCATCTGTCTGGCATCAGTCGCAACCGCATTCAAAAAGCAGCTGACGTTGGTTTTATACTATGTAACGACCGTCCTGTAAAACGTAGTTATAAGGTAAAGCCTCATGATGTTATCAAAGTGATGCTTGACCGTCCCTATTACGATTTCAGCATAACCGCTGAGGACATTCCCTTAGACATTGTTTATGAAGACTCCGACCTTATAGTGGTGAATAAACAGGCAGGTCTGGTTGTACATCCGGGACATGGCAACTGGCACGGTACTTTGCTAAATGCATTAGCCTACCACATGAAAGACCATCCTGAATTTGACATCAACAACCCCGAAATCGGTTTAGTACACCGTATAGACAAAGATACATCTGGTTTATTAGTTGTAGCAAAGACTCCCTCCTCCAAGACCCATTTGGGTCTTCAGTTCTTTAATAAGACGACCCGTCGGGAATACAACGCATTGGTATGGGGGAGTTTCCAGGAGAGCAGCGGTACGATAACAGGCAATATTGCCCGTAATCCCCATGATAGAATGCAGATGGCGGTTTTTCCGTCAGACAGCGGCATAGGCAAACATGCAGTAACCCACTATTCTGTGATTGAGTCGTATCCATACGTGACATGGCTGAAATGCGTGTTAGAAACCGGCCGCACCCATCAAATCCGTGCCCACATGAAACATATCGGTCATCCTTTGTTTAACGACGCCCGTTATGGAGGAGACCAAATCCTTCGTGGAGTTCAGTTCGCCAAATACCGTCAATTCATTCAAAACTGTTTCGCTACCTGTCCCCGCCAAGCCCTTCATGCCCGAACGCTTGGTTTCACACACCCCCGTACAGGCGAGCCGATGGATTTCACATCTGAACTGCCTTCTGATTTGACGTTACTTTTAGAAAAATGGCAGAAAATCGGCGTTATGTTTTAGAGATTAAGTAAAGGTTAGCAAATCATTGAGTGTTTATAGCCATTTGCATGAACCACAGAAATATAAAAAAGTAAATTCAAGGATTATAAATCAAAAAAAATAAAAATGTACAAAAAGATTGTTGCGATTATTGCCGGTGGCGACTCTTCTGAGCACGATGTATCAATGCGCTCTGCTGCCGGAATTTACGGATGGATAGACAAATCGAAATTCGATGTTTATATAGTTGAAGTGACCAGTCAGTCATGGGAAGCCCATCTTCCCGATGGCAGCAAATCACCAGTAAACCGTCATGATTTCTCCTTTGACATATCTGGTCACACCACCCGTCCAGACTACGCCTATATCACAATACACGGTACCCCAGGTGAGGACGGTATTCTTCAAGGCTATTTTGAACTTCTCCACATCCCCTATTCCACATGCAATGTGCTTGTTGAGGCCATGACCTTCAACAAATTCACACTTAACCAATATTTGAAAGGTTTCGGTGTGAGAATCGCAGAATCCGTACTTATCCGTGAGGGTCAGCCCTACACAGCTACTCAGATAGTGGATGCAGTTGGACTCCCATGTTTTGTTAAGCCCAATGGTGGCGGCAGCAGTTTTGGAGTGACTAAATGCCTCACATCAGAGGATATCCCCGGAGCCATAGATAAAGCATTTACAGAATGGCCAGAAGTGCTAATAGAAAGCGAGCTGAAGGGAATGGAAATAGCCAATGGCGCATTTAAGACAAAATCAGGCGGCATGTGTGTGCTTCCGATCACCGAAGTGGTCAGCCACAACGAGTTTTTTGACTACGATGCTAAATACAACGGCCAGGTAGAGGAAATCACTCCCGCCCGTCTGAGCGCTGAGACCACACGCCGTGTCCAAAGCCTGTCGTCGAAAATATATGATCTGTTAGGTGCTTCTGGCATCATCCGGATGGATTATATCATATCAAAACAGACGGACACATCAGGGAAAGAAATCGACGTAATCAACCTATTGGAGATAAACACCACCCCAGGTATGACTCCGACATCATTCATTCCCCAGCAAGTGGCCGCTGCCGGTCTGGACATGACTGATGTGCTGACAGCTGTCATAGAAGACAAGCTGAATGTAGTTTAGTTCTTAGTTTTTAGCAAAATTTTCACCTATGGACATACACGAATTTGACGACATACGTCCTTATTTGCCTGAAGAGCTTCCTGCTGTTTTCAGCAGGCTACTCTCAGATGATGGCTTTTGCGAAGCTGTTCAATATGTATATAAGGACATACCATTGGAACAGATATCCGAAATGATGCAAAGCTGCAAAACCAATGAGGAATTTCAGAAGCGTCTGGTATATCCTGTCTTGATGGAGCTGCTGAAGCAAGCCAGTCTTGGGATGAGCAGCAATTTCGGCACGCTCAGCCCCCAGAAGAGCTACACATTTGTGACAAATCACCGCGACATCGTGTTAGACTCCGCCTTTTTGGATTGCAATTTGATAGACAACGGTTTCGTCACCGCTGAGATAGCCATAGGCGACAATCTGCTGATTCGTCCCTGGATCAAAGATTTGGTGCGTGTCAACAAATCGTTTATCGTACAGCGGTCTCTGAACATGCGTCAGATGTTGTTGGCCTCTTCAAAGATGTCGCGTTATATGCACTTCACCATCAACGAGAAACACAATAACATCTGGATTGCCCAACGTGAAGGGCGAGCAAAAAATTCTGATGATCGTACCCAGGAAAGTGTATTGAAAATGATGTCGATGGGCGGTGACTTACGTCATCTTCACATTGTTCCCTTAGCCATCAGTTACGAGTATGATCCCTGCGATTATCTGAAAGCCGAGGAATTTCAGCACAAACGCGACATTCCCGGATTTAAGAAAAGCCAGTCTGACGATTTAAAGAACATGCGTACCGGCATATTTGGCTATAAAGGACATATCCACTATCAGTCCGCTCCCTGCATCGACGATTGGCTGAGTACCCTCCCTCCCGATCTTCCAAAGAGCGAGTATTTCCGAATGGTGGCAAACCATATAGATCAAGAGATTCACCTCAATTACCGCTTGTATCCATGTAATTACATTGCGCTTGACCTTCTTTCTGGAAATGATGACCAACGTAACAATTACAGCAATTCGGACAAGCAGGCATTTATGGATTATCTGTCGGGACAACTCTCCAAAATAAGCATTGAGCATCCAGACATGAATTATCTTCGCGAATGTATCCTGACAATGTATGCGAACCCCGCCATCAACCATCTGAAAGCCATCTCGAAGGAAGCCGAGTTAATTTAAAGATTTAATTATGTAAGATGTATGATTTATGCAAGTTGTTCGGATTTTAAAAAGGGAGTTAACGAGCCTGAGTCTCGTGGACGATAGTTTTTGCCAATGACAAATCGATATTAGAATCACTCAAAAATAAACAGAACTTTATAATTATCAACATTTTCTAATACTTGCGATAGTTGAATAAGATAATTTTTCCTAACTTATTTTTTCACTATTACTAAAATAACAGATGAGAAAGATTAGGAAACACGTTGTGATAAACATACTATTCGCTGTGGTATTATTATCCGGCCAGTCAAGCTGTTCCGATGATGACACCTCCGGCTCTTATCCATCCATGAAAACAGAGCTTGCTGAGGCATTCACCGGTTCAGACAAAACTGTAAAATCCATACAGTTTGATGATGGCCGTTCATACAATTTAAGCCAGTCGATAAGCAGTAGTACCGCCGACACCCTTTTGCGGTGCATCTGTTCCTACACCTACAATGAAGACACCCATCATTTAACAGTTTATTCTCTCGGCGTAGTAACTTCCAATTATCCAACAGTATCCGACAGCATTCCTACCGGCCAGCCAGGCAACTATAAGCTCATCAGCAGCTGGTGCAGCAGCCGTTACATCAACGCCTATATCAGTTATCAGACGACAGATCAAGGTAAACACTCTTTTTACTTTGTTGAAGACAGCCTAAAAACCTATCCTGACGGCAGTCGCACCGCTTATGTCAGCTTTTTCCATGAGCAGCCACCGAAAGATCCGGAATCATACACAAAAAAAATATATGTAAGCCTGCCAACATACTATTATCAAAGCAAAGCCGACACAGTCCATCTAAGCATCGGCGGAAAAGTTGTGACAGCGTTACTTTTTTAAGTAATCGGGTGAAGAAAAACAGCCTCGTTTTTAATGAAGACAAGAAGTCAAGAAGACAAGAAAACAAGACGGCACCCATTTTGACTGCATTTCTCAGGCAGCAGCCAAATGAACCAAGTTATATTTTACGTTTCACAAGATTCCCAGAATCAGTCTTTGGGGTGAAGTTATTTTTTCATTTTCATTGATTTGTTTGGAGTGAATGTTGAATTATGAATAAAAATTCGTATCTTTGCATAATTTTAGCGTTCGAGTCAATTAAGTCAATCAGGAAAAATTGAAGAAGTCAGATTCTCCTACATGACCTTAATACCGAGCCAAACTCACTAAATCCAAGCTAAAGATTCATGTCAGCAAATAGTAAGGGTCTCCTTCCCCGCTTCTCATTTGAAGTGTTGCCCCCTTTGAAAGGTACGGGCACGGAATCCCTCTTCCGAACCATCGACACCTTAAAAGCTTTCAATCCTGCTCATATTAACATCACAACTCACAGGAGTGAATACGTGTATGAAGAGCAGGAGGACGGCAGTTTCACCCGCAAACGTCTGCGTCGCCGTCCAGGAACCATCGCCGTCGCAAGCGCCATCATGAGCAAATACGATATCAAGGTAATTCCCCATGTGGTTTGCAGCGGTTTCACAAAAGAAGACACGGAGTATATGCTTCTCGACCTTCAGTTTCTGGGCATCCACGAAGTATTAGCCCTTCGTGGCGACAAAGCCAAAGACGAGCCTCGTTTCCAAGCAGTCCGCGGAGGTCACAGTCACACGACCGACCTGCTACGTCAGATAAACTCCTTCAATAGCGGCACATTTATCGACGGCACTCCAATCAAGCACGTTGGTGAGCCATTCACGTTTGGCGTAGCCTGCTATCCAGAAAAACATGAAGAATCGCCCAATCCCGACAGCGACCTCCGTTATCTGAAGAAAAAGCAAGAATTAGGAGCTCAATATGCTATATGTCAGATGTTTTTCGACAATAAAAAGTATTTCAGCTTCGTTGATCGTGCACGTAAATCAGGCATCACCATTCCCCTGATACCCGCCCTGAAACCAATGGCAAAGCTGAGTCAGATAACCCAAGTGCCTAAAACGTTCCATCTTGACATCCCCAAAGAGCTAGCCGATGAAGCAGCACTATGCAAGAGCGATGAAGACGTGAAACGACTTGGGATAGAATGGGGCATAAATCAATGTAGAGAATTAATAGACTATGGTGTACCAGGTATCCATTTCTACACCATGTCAGCCGTTGACAGCATCCGTCAGATAGCAGAACGAATCTGGTAACCAGCAAACCCATCGAAGATGAAATTCTCAGAGATAATAGGTCAGGAAGCCATCATCAACCGTCTGAAAGAGGCGGTAGAATTAGGCAAAATCCCCCATGCCGTCATGTTCACAGGCATAGAAGGATGCGGCTTAATGCCCCTTGCGATTGCTTTCGCCCAATACCTGCTCTGCCAAGGTCCACCTCCATCTGAACCCGATCCGATGGGTCTGTTCGGATTTGACGATCCGGTTGAATCCACTCCTCCAGAACGACCATGCCTGAAATGCCGTTCGTGTTTGATGGCTCAAAAACTTCAGCATCCCGACCTTCATTTCATGTTTCCGATATACAAAAAATATGGAACAGCGAAACCGACCTACTGTTATGATTTCATAGATGAATGGCACAATCTCCTGATTGACAATCCCTATTTCACCTACGACGAATGGATGGATGCCATCGGAGCAGAGAATCAACAGCTTTTGATATACGAGTCGGAAAGCGATGAGATATTCCATAAGCTGTCGTTGGTATCGAGTCAGGGCGGTTTTAAAATCTGCATAGTGTGGCTTCCAGAAAAGATGAATGAAACCTGTGCGAACAAAATGCTGAAACTGATAGAGGAGCCGCCATCGAACACCATTTTCATCATGGCAAGTGAACATCCCGAGCAACTGCTCCAAACCATCCGCAGCCGTGTTCAGACGATAGCCGTTCCTCCTATACCAGAAAACGCCATCTCGAATGAGCTTACGACTCATTATGGCTTGATGGAAGAAATGGCAAGGTCAATAGCCCACAGTTCGCAGGGAAGTCTGTCATCTGCATTAAAAGCCATCAAAGACGACAGTGACGAGCGTCTGTATTTCGACTTATTCGTTCAGATCATGCGTCAAAGCTATATGCGTAAAGTCCGTGAGATGAAGAAGTGGAGCGAAGACTTGGCAGGTCTGGGCCGTGAGCGCATAAAGCATTTTCTGAGTTATTGTCAGCGAATGGTCCGTGAGAACTTCATTTATAACTTCCATAACGCATCACTGAATTACATGCGTGAGCAGGAATCATCATTCGCCGTGAAGTTCGCTCCTTTCATAAATGAGAACAACGTGATAGGGATTATGAACGAACTGTCACTATGCGAACGGGACGTGGCACAAAATGCCAATGCAAAAATCGTTTTTTTTGACTTCGCTTTAAAACTGACAGTACTAATTAAAAACAGATGAAAAATATTTACGATTTAACTATTTACAATTTACGATTTATTTTTACCTTTTATTATTATCTAATTCAATAGCAAGATTATAACAACGAAATAACAATCCAATTAAAACGAAGCAATATAATGTCAGATCAATTGAACAAAACGAAAGATAAAATGGTGGAAAGTCCCTACTGCTGCGGAACGGGCTCAAAGATACAACTTGTACGTCAGAGCTGCAATCCCCATACCGACAAGCTGAACTCATACGACTGGCTTGCTGACATGCCCGACAATGCTTTAGCAGAGGAGATGGTTGAAGTGCAATTCAAACCTCCACGTAAAGGCTATTATATCAACAGCAATCATCTTGACCTTCACAAAGGCGATATCGTAGCCGTTGAGGCAAATCCTGGTCATGACATCGGCACAGTGACGATGACAGGCCGTCTAGTCCCCCTTCAGATGAAGAAAGCCAACTTGAAACCCAACGTAGAGTTCAAGCGGATATACCGTAAGGCAAGAACTGTTGACATCGACAAATACAAAGAGTCGAAAGCCCATGAGCACGACACAATGATTGAGTCTCGTCAGATAGCGAAAGACCTCGGTCTTCAGATGAAGATCGGCGACGTAGAATATCAGGGCGACGGCAATAAAGCCATCTTCTATTACATCGCAGATGAACGCGTTGACTTCCGTCAGCTTATCAAGGTTCTGGCCGAGCGCTTCCGCGTTCGTATAGAGATGAAACAAATCGGTGCCCGTCAGGAGGCAGGGCGAATCGGTGGAATTGGTCCGTGCGGCCGCGAATTGTGCTGTGCCACATGGATGACGAGTTTCATAAGTGTATCTACAAGTGCCGCCCGTTTTCAAGACCTTTCTCTAAATCCCCAGAAGCTTGCGGGACAGTGTGCTAAACTGAAATGCTGTCTGAACTACGAAGTTGACCAATATGTTGAGGCCTTGAAACGCCTTCCTTCCCGTGAAATTACCCTTCAGACCGTTGACAACGAATACTTCTTCTTCAAGGCAGACATCTTAGCTCATACAATCACCTACTCAACCGATAAACATATTCTGGTAAACGAATGTACAATAAGTTCGCGTCGAGCCTTTGATATAATCGAGATGAACCGCTCAGGAAAGAAACCCACAGAGCTGAGTGAAACCGGTCCTGTCCAGGTGGAGTCGAAAGATATTCTTGACCAGGATACTATCACCCGTTTTGACAAAAATAAAAAGAAAAAAAAGAAGAGCACCAACATTGTCCCTCACGACCCACAAGCCCAGGTTCAGCAACAAGATGAACGTCGTCAGCAAAAAATTTCCCACAAGGCCCAGAATCTGAGTCAGGAAGCAAAGAAACCGCAGAATAAGCCCCGCGGAAACCGTCATAAACCAAACAACGTGAGGAACAGTACGAATAATTCATAATTCAAGTTTCAGAAGTAAAAAAGGAAGCCGAGTTAATTAAAAGATTTAATTATGTAAGATGAAAAATTTATGCAAGTGGTACAGAATTTAAAATGGGAGTTAACGAGCCTGCGGCTCGTGGAGATTTGAACATCCTTTTTATTCTTACAGGAATTTATGGAATTATTTAAGTGATTATATTTTCGTGATGGGAAGACAAATAAAGGATGAGGCATGATGGGAGGATACACAAAAAGTAATTCCAGATAAGAGATTGAGTTGAATAAGTACCGATGAACAGGAAGTTATTTATTTATCTGTTGATAACGATGATGCATGTGGTTATATGGACTTCATGCAATGGTTGTTTTGACGGTTTCGGTACAGATTATTCAACAGTGAAGATAGACTCTGCCTCCGGAGTGGTTTATGACCATTTTATCGCCTTAGATGACCGCGGCTGGAAAAAGTCGGACAGTGTTGTATTTGATTTGCCATTGTTTGAGCGTGATGTAGATTTAGACGTGACAATCTCTGTTCGCCATACAAACCGTTACCCCTATCAGAATCTGGAGCTTATAGCATTTTTGGCTGAGTTGGACACGACTAATATCATCAACAGCCTGCCAATCCGTCAGAACGATGAGCGCATTGACTCCCTTCTACACCGTCAGGATTCCCTAAGCCAAGAGATGGAGCGCACCGAACAGCTACTGGCAGAACGCAAGGCTCGTCTCGATTCTTTGGGAATATCCATTTCCGATACTCTGAAAAGCCCAACAGGCAAGACTCAAGCAACAGAATCCCAACCAGATACGACAAAACCAGACACAACGAAGCATTCCACCACACAAAAGGAAATTCCCCAGGACCGTCAGGTGTCTGACACAGCAAGCACATCTGATACTGGCAAACAGAAATCCACAAATCCTAAAAAGAAATCGAGTAAGAAGATTGGCAAAAAAGAACAAACTAGTGACGAGTCATCAGGTAGAAAATCATCCGCTTCACGAAAGAATCTAACCCATGTGATTAAATTCACATTGTTCAACAGCAATGACCGTAAGAAAGGAACAGGCATGATGTTTGTTGAGACAGATGCTGAATGTGGCACAATCCATCTTAAAGCCAACACACGTTATAAGATATTTGTTAGCCACAAAATGGCAGACAGCCGTCTGAAAGGGCTGTCCGACATTGGTATCACGCTGACAGGCTGCAAGAAACAGCCGACAGACAAGATGGGCACAAAGTGGTGGGAAAAGCAGAAAGAAGAGAAATGAATTTATAAGAGAATTGAGACAGAGAAGCAACATATTTGTTCATATTATCGCCATCACAGTAATCGTGATATGGGGTTCAACATTTATTTTCACCAAACTGCTGCTGTTGAACGGGATGACGTCCGCCATGATATTCACCCTCCGTTTTATCATCGCCTACGTTATCCTGCTCGCTTATTCCCTGCTTAAATGGTGGAAGACAAAAGCAAAACATCGGCAACAGTCTTTATCCAGTAATTCCATCCGTTGGCAGTCCTCCTCGTTCAAAGATGAGCTGACATTCATTGTATTAGGAGTCACCGGCGGTTCACTTTATTTTCTGGCAGAGAACTCCGCCATGCACTACACAACCGCCACTAACGACTCGTTGATTGTATGCTCCTGTCCTTTGTTCACCACCCTCCTCGCAGCCCTTTTCATGAAGTCGGAGCGGATTGGCATACGTCAGCTTACCGGCTCAATGATAGCCTTATGCGGCATGGCTATTGTCGTCTTGAACGGACAATTCGTGTTGCACGTATCTCCAAAAGGTGACTTGCTGGCATTCATTGCCTGCCTGTGTTGGGCTGCATATTCATTCATCATGATACCCATAAGCAAGAGATACAGCTCTTTATTTATTACCCGCCGCGTGTTTTTCTACGGCATCCTGACGATGATACCTTATTATTTATATCGTCCTGAGCCTATTCCCTGGCAAGAACTGATAAAGGACGAAGTACTTTTTAATCTGTTGTATTTAGGTCTAGTCGCATCAACTGGTTGTTTTCTGACTTGGACATGGGTGATGAAGCGATTAGGCGTTGTGACGGCAACCAATTATGTATATCTTAACCCACTAGCCACAATCTTGTTCGCCTGGTGGCTGTTAAGTGAACAAGTGACACCATGGTTATTGATAGGCACTGCATTCTTGCTGTTTGGTCTTTATCAGTTGAACCGTCATAAAAAAGTGGCAAAGGGGGGGTAAATTGCAATTAATTCATGAAAAACTTTGTGATGAAAAAAAAAATACCTATCTTTGGGGGATAAATGGATTTGAGAAGACAAGTTTATTTAAGATTTAGGATTTACGATTTAAGATTTAAGATTTAGGATTTACGATTTAAGATTTATTTGAGCATTTAAATATTTTATCATTTATCAGTACGAGAAGGCGATAGTTTTATGAAGGCGATAAGACGAGAAGGCAAGAAGAAAGTTATTAACCTGTGAAATAATTCATTCATTTAAAACATAACAACTATGAATCTAAAAGGCAGACGTAAAAGCACAAACGTACAGGACCGTCGTGGAAGCAGTGGCGGCGGCGGTGGTATTGACATTGGTGATATCTTAGGTAAAATCGGCCGAAGCGGCGGAAGCGGCGGCGGCAACGGCGGCGGTGGTGGCCTTCCGATGGGTCAGATGCCCGGCTGTTCTCCTGGTGGCGGTGGTGGCAAAAGCGGCTGTATGCTGATTGCCATTATAGCAATCGTCCTTCTTTTATTGCTGATGTGCAACGGTGGCGGCAGTTTAGGCAATCTCCTTGGCAGCTGCGGTCAAGGTGGCGGTTTCGGTGACATATTCACCGGTCAGGTAACTGATCCGAATGGCAAGGAGTATGAGCCAAGTGCTGAAGAGGACTCGCTTTATGATTTCACGCTTCAGATTTTGGGCAGTACTGAAGATGTTTGGACAAAGGAGTTCCAGAAACTGGGCAGGACCTATAATTCACCCGAGCTTGTGATATATTCAGGCCGTATTCAAACTGGGTGCGGCATGGGTTCTTCCTCAACTGGTCCATTCTATTGTTCAGCCGACCGCAAGGTATATATTGACCTGAGTTTCTACGACACGATGCGTCGTCAGCTTGGTGCTCAGGGCGACTTTGCCTGGGCATACGTTATTGCCCACGAGGTAGGTCACCACGTACAGAATGAGTTAGGAACACTGAGCAAAGCCCATGCAAAGATGAGCCAGCAGAGCCAGACAGAGGCGAACAAGACAAGCGTACAGATAGAGCTTCAGGCCGACTTCCTCGCTGGACTTTGGGGGCATGATGAGAATGAGTTGTTCGGATCGTTAGAGGCAGGTGATTTGGAAGAGGCTTTATCGACCGCCATCGTGATTGGTGATGACTATCTCCAGAAGCAAGCCGGCTACCACAATCCTCAGGGTTATACCCACGGAACCTCGAAACAGCGTGAGAAGTGGTTCAAGAAAGGTTTTGAGACTGGCGACATCAACCAGGGCAACACGTTCGCCATCCCTTACGACAGACTTTGATGAATTTACCATTTACTCATTTACCATTTAGTCATTTACCATTTACCATTTACTATTTACTATTTAGACATTTACCATTTACTAATTAGTATTTACTATTTACCATATAGTCATTTACCATTTACTATTTAGTATTTACCATTTACTATTTTCGAATAATTTGGTAGTTTATCGTTAGATTGTTTGGTAAAGGGTAAAAAAGAAAGTTAGAAATTATGAAGAGATTTGCATTTAAGATGTTTCTCAAACCAGGGTACGAGAAAGAATATGAGAAGCGTCATGCCGCCTTGTGGCCTGAGCTGAAAAAACAAATAAGGGAAGCTGGTGTGGGCAACTATTCGATATTCTGGGACAAAGAGACCAATATTCTGTTCGGTTATCAAGAGATAGAAGGTGAGCAGAGTTCCCAAGACATGGGAGCAGATGAAATCACCCAGAAATGGTGGGCTTACATGGCCGACATCATGGAGACGAATCCCGACAATTCCCCTGTGACGATACCGATTAAAGAGGTGTTTCATATGGATTAAATGGAAGTAAAAGAGGAAGTAAAAGAGGAAGATTTTTAGTAAATTGTGAAAAGGGCTGTTACCCCTCAAACTGTTAAAAGTTTTTTCGGACATACATAGAGTAAGTCCCAACATATAAGCAGATATTGCCATTTATACTTCACACTAACAAAAACGGATTATGGACAGTTTTCTTGAATTATGCCAGACACGTTATTCTGTGCGAAAATACAGCGATGCCCCGGTATCGGACTCTGATTTGAATTATATATTGGAATGTGTGCGCATAGCTCCTTCTGGTGTGAATTTCCAGCCATGGAAATTCGTGGTAGTGAAAAGTGAAGAAGGGCGAAAAAAGCTTCAGCGGTGTTACGACCGTGAATGGTTTAGTTCTGCCCCACTCTATATCATAGCCTATAAGGACACCGCTTCTGAATGGGTGCGCAAATACGACGGGAAGCATATCGGTGACATCGACGTTGCGATTGCTGTTGAACATCTCTGCCTGGCAGCCACAGAGAAAGGTCTAGGCACCTGCTGGGTCTGCAATTTCGACCCGTCACTTCTGTCTGAGCTCTTTCCTCAACGGGAGAATCTCGTGCCAGTGGCATTGATTCCACTTGGTCATATTGCTCCCGACTGTCAGAAACGTGAACAAGGGCGAAAAGTGTTAAGCGAGATAGTGGAAACGATTTGAAATCGTTTTATGGTATTATAAAAAGAGGGTGTGTCATAATGTTGACACGCTCTCTTTTTTTATTTTTTTTGAACGAACAAAGATTTATATAGATTCTTCATTTTGACACACCCTCTTAAATCGTTTTTGTTAATTAACGTGAGTTCGGTTTAAGGATTATGCAATAAGTCTGCTTTTGTCAATGATTTCAATATTTAAAGAAGGCTTCTTAGGCATGAGATTGTATACAATCATTCCTGCCAGCAGATTAGCCGCAAAATTGTTGACAGAGCGGTGCCTGGTGTGGTCTATCTGACAGATGTTCTTCAGTTCATCGTTCACTGTTTCTATAACCGCCCTCTTCCTGAGAAGGATCTTGTCATGCAGCCCCATCAGTGAATTCTTCATGTTCTTCCTGAGCTTTGTCACCAGGTGTATGTCGTCCACGAACAGTTCCTCAAACAGACTTTGGCTGATGTAACCTCTGTCTGCGAACAGCTTTCCGAAGAGTTTCTTTGTGAACTCCTTGTCCTTCAGTGGTTCCCTGTCGTCCACGTTGCCTGGTGTGAGCAGCCACTGTATGATCTCAGCTTTGTCGTTGATGACCAGATGGAGTTTGAAACCATAAAACCATCCCATTGTGCATTTGCCTTTCTCAGCCCAGCCTCTCATGGTTTTGTGACTGTGTTCACGCTTGATATGGCATGACCTGAGAGGAGTGGAGTCTATGATGGATATGCCGGAACACTTTCCAAGAGCGCAGGTCTGAAAGAACATATGTAAGACATTTATCAATTAATTATCTCTTTTTGATATCATCGGGTGTGAGAATCCAACTGTACTTCTTGAACCATCTCCAGACCGTTGCACGTGACAGATTTGTCAGGTTCTGAATTTGTGTGTTGGTGAGTCCAATCTTCATTAGATAACAAAAATGCAACTGCTGTTCGCTTAGTTTAGAAAGTTTGGAAGTCAGCTGGGCATAGAAATTCGGATAAAGATCGTCTATTGCCAGAATCAACTGCTTCCAGTCTGCAGCAGTCATGTTTCTCCTACCTTTTGATGTCTGTCTGATGGTATAAACTACTTCCTCTGCTTTGCCTTCAAGATCTGATTGATGGAGTAGACTGACAAATGCCCTGTTCTGTTCGATTCTATCAGCCAGTTCCTTTTCTTTGTTTTTCAGCTCTTTATTCTGCGCCTCAACTTCCATTGCCGTCTGGTGAAGCCGCTCTTTCACGGTTTCCAGTTCTTGCTGGGTTCTACCTAAGGACATTTGAGCTGCACTTAGTTCCTGTTCTTTTGAGGAAATATTTTTAAGAAGTTCTTCCTTGTTATGTTTTAATCCTTTCAATTCGACAGACAAGGCTAAAGTTCTTTTCAGATAGCGGTTCCTCCTGTATATCAACGCTATTCCAAGTAAAGTAATTATTGATATTGCTAAAAATAAGATGATTAAATTCCTGTAATGCAATCGGTCTTTTTCTTCTTTGAGCCTGCGTTCTTTTTCCTTGTCCAGATGATATTGATACTGATTGTTAACCGTTGCTGCCAGCTCCTGCCGTCTGCCTAAATCCAAAGAGTCACTTGCATTCTTGAATAAACAGGCATAGTTTGCCGCCTCTTTATAATTACCCAACTGGTAATAGATGCTAAAAATGCTTTTGGTTGCGTCATAAACATTAAACAAGTCATAATTATCATCAATCACTTGCTTATAGCATTTAATAGCGGAGTCTGTCTGGTTTGTCAGTTCGAAGTATGTGCCAAGATTCAGAAATCTGGACTTATAGTCATCTCTCTCTGAAAGTTGTTTGGACAATAGGTAACATGCTTCTGCCTGTTTATAGTCATGAATCCGGGAATAATTGTAGATAAGGTTGTAAATGGTCTCGCTATCCTTTATAGTGTCGGTTTCCAATAATTTATCATATGCCAGGTCAAGCCATTCTTTTGCTTTCTGAATGCTATCACGATACTGATAAGTGACACCTAAATGCATCAAACAATTTATGGTAATCATATTTAATTGTTCTGCAACCTCATATTCTTTTTTTGCATATATTAATGACCGGGTATAGTCTTGAACAGACCACAATAAAAAACTAATCTGAGAATAAGAGTTTCTCAGCATTATAGAATCACATTTTTCGCAATTATCAGCCACATCTACAGATTTATAGAAATACTCTAAAGCACGTGGTGTGTCATGCAGGTCACGATACACACTTCCTGCATAATAGTCTGCTTCTTGCCGTTCCAAGTCACTTCCGTTTTCCTCAAAATAATCAACCACCCGCTTGGCGATTAAGTCAGAAGAAGGTAGATTGTCCGCTTTGTCATTCAGGCGTAAGCGCAGCAGGTCGTATTTCATCTGTATATATTCGCTCTCATTCCTGACTTGAATTATCAGGGAGTCCGCCATTCTCAGAGCTTTGTAAGGATTAGAGTTCCCTGCTTCTTTTATTTGTTCCATTTTTGTGATTAAGTCATCATCTGACTCGCACCCCGAAATAATGACAACAAAGACAAAATAAAATAATAGTTTCAAAGACTTCATTGTAATATGGATTATTTCTGCAAAGATAAGTCAAAAAAAATAATAGAACAAGAAAAAAATGTTTCAATGTGTTTCTCTTTCATCTTTGCATGAAGAACAACCCAAAAATTATTTTATTTAGACTTAATTATAATTCTCTTAAAAACAAGGACTTTCTGTTTAAATAGAGTGATGAAAATAAAAAAATAATTTTCGGAAACACATTGAAACGTTGAAAATTTGCTTGGTTACATAATATGTAACTATATTTGTGCAAAAGTTCTTATTACAATTTATGAACAGACTAATTATACTTATCTTAATTGTAACTTCCTCAAACGGTGTATTTGCACAGAATCTCACATTCGGACAGATGATAAAGAACCTGAACCCGAACTCAATTCCTTTGGTAAACCTGACCGTCAATCTCAGCCTTATGAACAACAAGGACTTTCTGGATGGAGAAATTGAGATTGCTGATTATCAGAGAAGAACTGAGCCGGCATCCCAGACCGTGCATTACCGGTGCAAACTGAGATACCGTGGAGCCAGCGCCTTGAAATATGACAAAAAGTCGTTTGCCGTGAAACTGTTTGATGAGAACGGTGAGGATCTTGACGCGGAAATCTTCGGAATCAGGAACGAGAACGACTGGATTCTGGACGCCATGGCCATCGACCGCATCCGCATGCGCAACAGAGTGTGCTTCGACCTGTGGAACCAGATGAGCAGAACACCCTACGAGACGAATTATGAAGGAAGGAACGGAACAAAAGGGGATTTTGTTGAGGTGTTTGTCAATGGTGAATACCATGGCCTTTACTGCATGACCGACAAGATTGACCGGAAACTGCTTAACCTGAAGAAAATAAGGACAGACGGTGATCAGGTGATATCTGTCAGAGGGCTGCTGTACAAGGGAACCGGCTGGGGCAGCGCATCCGACCTGCTGTCTTACGAGACGGCAGACGTGAACAAGGAGAAATGGAACATTTGGGAACTGAAATACCCAGACGACTATCCATCAGCTGAGACATGGCAGCCGCTGATGGACTTGATAGACTTCTGCTCGGACAAGACCGGCGATGATGAGTTCCAGAGGGAATGGCAGAATCACTTTCATGAGGGGAATCTGGTTGACTACATGGTTTTCACATTGGCTCTGAATGTGCGTGACAACGGTTATAAGAACATGTACATCTCAACTGTGAACATAAATAAAGACCAGCGTTTCATAATCACACCGTGGGACATGGACGCTTCGCTCGGAGGGAACTGGAACGGCGCGCATTTGGAAGGAATCTCTCATATGAACCGCTACAACGAGATTGGTCCATTCAACCGATTATACGTGAATGACATAGACGGATTCCGGGACAAACTGAGAGACGTGTGGGCGCAGCATAAGAACACAGTCTTCTCGCAAGCAAATGTGGAGAAGCTTCTTGACGGCTATGCGGAGCTTTTCATGAAGTCGGGCGCATGGCAGAGGGAATATGAAAGATGGAATAACAACCCCGTTCCGCTGGATGAGTCATTTTATGTGGAAC
>JAEEGF010270594.1_pt1 | contig 26296 bp, 17 predicted proteins | sample 9134171 | NCBI WGS metagenome assembly JAEEGF01 (sample SAMN16246542, study PRJNA631951) | gut metagenome | biome: gut microbiome; feature: rumen; material: AP-attached | host: Bos | place: Iran: Karaj | collected 2018-10 | reverse complement strand
AGTATTTAGGAATTATAATGAGCGGAACTCCGCAGTGCGTAGAAGATACAAGAAGAGGAATATATAGCTATGAAGCGCTAAGATCTAGGCTCTCAGAAGGAAAGTTTTCATCTGAAGGGATGCGTGACATGATGGCGCCGGTCATAAAGCTAGAGCCTCTTACAGCAGAGGAAATGCTTGTACTTGTCGGAAAGCTGGCAGATATCCATTCCCAGCTCTTTGGTTATGAAAATATAATTACGGATGAAGAGCTTGCAGCCTTCATAAAAATAGAATTTGCAAGAATAGGAGCAGATGAGCTTATTACACCAAGAGAGGTAATTAGAGATTTCATAGAACTGCTTGATATATTAATGCAAAACCCGGGACATTCAGTATCAGAGCTTCTATCCTCTGATAAATTCTCGTATGCAAAGCCGGAAATAGGAGAAGGCTTTGCTGGCTATGGAGCGGCCGCTGTAGAGGCATCCGTATATGGGACTGGCACTACTGGAGGCACAGGAGCTTTACCGTATGGAACTAGCACTACTGGAGGCACAGGAGCTTTACCGTTTGGCTCTAGTAGTGGCGGCGCTGCAGATACTTCGCCATACGGCGCGGGAAATAATGCCGGCACAGGTGATGACGATTCAGAAGGAGATGACTTCGCAGAATTTGAAATATAATGGTGGCCTACGCCGTGTAAGTACACTTCTAAAGGAATGTGGTTTTACAGCAGATATTTACATATGACTTATGGGCGATAATCCCTTTGCTTTAGGCTAAGGGGCTTGCCAAAAAAGGATAAAAGATGGACGTATTTAGCAGATATGCACCCTTCATACAGGATTATATATATAAGAATGGGTGGTCTTCTCTAAGAGGCATACAGGTTGCCGCAGGAGAGGCGATATTTGAAACAGATGAAAATGTACTTCTTTCAGCATCAACGGCTTCGGGAAAAACTGAAGCCGCCTTTTTTCCTATATTGACCTTGCTATCGGAAAATCCGCCGGCATCGGTCGGGGCAATATACATAGGACCGCTGAAAGCATTAATAAATGATCAGTTCTCGCGCCTTGAAGAGCTCTGCGAAGAAGCAGATATTCCGGTATGGCACTGGCATGGAGATGTAGCTCAGTCACATAAGAGCAAGCTCCTAAAAAATCCGTCGGGGATTCTCCAGATTACTCCGGAATCTTTAGAGGCGATGCTCCTTAGAAAGCATGCGCTTATTCCAAAGCTCTTCGGAGATCTGCGCTTTATCGTAATAGATGAAATCCACTCTCTTATGAGAGGGGATAGAGGCGGACAGACCATGTGCATCATAGAAAGGCTTGCCGCCCTTGCAGGTGTAAATCCAAGAAGAATAGGACTATCTGCAACCATAGGCGATATGGAGACGGCAGGAGAGTTTTTATCAAGAGGCACAAAAAGACGCACCCTGACCCCAAAAATAGCAGCAAAGGGCGATAAATGGAGACTGTCCATAGAGCATTTTTACATAAATGGACCTCAGGCAGCAGATGCAGCCCACCCGGGAACTTCGGGTACCCCGGGAACTCCAGAAACTTCGGGTACCTCGGTGTTCCCGGGTCCCCCGGAAACCTCAGACTCCACGGGACTTTCGGCAGCAGATCCAGGCTTTAAATATATCTTCGATCATACAAGAGGAAGAAAGTGCCTTGTATTTGCAAATTCAAGGGAAGAGTGCGAGGCGGTGACCAGCACGCTTAGGCAGTACTGCGAGGCGGCGCACGAACCGGATAGATTTTTGATACATCACGGTAATCTTTCGGTTTCCTTTAGGGAAACAGCAGAAACTGCCATGAAGGATGATTCGAGGTTTGATACCACTGTAACCACCTCTACCCTCGAGCTTGGTATAGATATAGGAAAGCTGGAGAGGGCCTTTCAGCTAGATGCGCCGTTTATGGTATCTTCCTTCCTGCAGAGAATGGGAAGAACCGGAAGGAGAGGTGCGCCTTCAGAGATGTGGTTCGTAGTAAGGGAGGAGCATCCAGAATCAAGAACCATGATACCAGAGACAGTGCCATGGAAGCTTCTTCAGGCAATAGCATTAGTAGACCTTTATGTAAAGGATAAGTGGGTAGAGCCACCAAATTTTGAAAGACTTCCATATAGTCTTTTGTATCATCAGACCATGAGCATATTGGCATCAGGCGGTGAAATGCTGCCACGCGAGCTGGCAGAAAGGGTGCTTACCCTTAATTATTTTAAAAGAGTATCCAAGGAGGATCTAAAGGCTCTATTAATACATCTTTTAGAGACTGATCACATACAAAAGACAGAACGCGGTGGCATAATAGTAGGACTAGCAGGAGAGAGGGTCATAAACAGTTATAAATTCTATGCAGTATTCCAGGAAAATATAGAATATAATGTAAAGTGCGATTCCCAGGAGCTAGGCACCATAGTAGCACCGCCTCCGCCAGGAGAGAAAATAGCTATAGCAGGCTGCGTGTGGGTGGTTGAAGAGGTAGACCATAAGAGACATATAGTTTTCTGCCATCAGATAAAGGGAAAGGTGCCGGCGTATTTTGGAGACTGTCCGGGAGACATAAATACGGTAGTCCTTGAAAGAATGCATAGGATATTATGCGAAAGTGAGATAGCAACCAGAACAGAGCCGCTTTTAGACGTGGGGGATGCAGAAAGAGCAAAGGATATCGGAGACATTCATGTGCAGGCAGAAATCCTAGAGGAGCATTTTGAAACTGTAAATAGTGAGGATGCAAAAAAAGAATTCCCTTATCTTATGAAAAATGCGGCCGCAAGGCTTAAAATGGCAAGGCATTCAGCGAAATTTGCAGGCCTGGATAAGGAATGCCTCCTTCATCTTGGTGGTAATATGTGGGCGCTTTTGCCATGGCTTGGCTCCTATTCATTTTTAGCACTCGAGAGATTCCTTAAAATAAAATGTGCCCAAAGACTTAATCTAAGAGGGTTTGATTCGGCAAGACCGTATTATATGCAGTTCACCATGGATGCAGACAGAAAAAAATTCTGGCAGGTTTTAAAAGAAGAGGCAGAAAAGGAAATTGATCCTATGGAGCTAGTATATCCAAAGGAGGTGCCATATTTTGATAAATATGATGAGTATCTGCCACAGGAGCTTGTCAAAAAGGGCTTTGCATATGGGGTATTGGATATTTCCGGTATGAAAAAAAGAATATTAGGACTGTGCAAACAAAATCTTGACTAGAAAAAGATTTTTTTGTATAATTATTAGCAATTTTGAATATTGGGTTATGTGTTTGGAGGAAATATGGTAAAAGAGATAAAGAATGGAAGACTTTTATTTGACGGCTGTGACACAGTAGAACTTGCAAAGAATTATGGAACCCCAGTATATGTTATGTCTCAGACAGACATTGAGGATAAAATGAACGCAGTTCATAAGGATTTTCTTGATAAATATCCTAATACTCATGCAGCTTTTGCATCAAAGGCATTCTGTACAACTGCAATGCTTAAGATCTGCGAAAAGAATGGCTTCAGTATTGATGTAGTATCAGGTGGAGAGCTCTTTACAGCAATAAAGGCAGGCTTTCCAGGAAAAAGAATAGAATTTAATGGAAATAATAAGCAGCTTTCAGAAATCGAGATGGCTGTAGATTATGGCGTAGGAACCTTTATTATCGACGGTCTTCAGGAAATTCCTCTTATCGAAAAGGTATGTAAGGAAAAGGGCAAGAAGGTAAATGCCATCATCAGAATTACTCCAGGAGTAGCAGCAAGCACTCATGACTATATTGTTACAGGAAAAAAGGATTCAAAGTTCGGTGTGCCTCTTGATGATGATGTATTCTTCCCACTTGTAAAGCAGGCAATAGATTCGGAGTATATTAATTTCAGAGGCCTTCATATGCATATCGGTTCTCAGCTCTTTGAGAATGATGCCTTTGTAAAGGCAACAAATGTGCTCATAGATAATGTTGCAGAAATAAAGAAGAGATTCGGAGCTGATACCTATGAATTAAATGTAGGCGGAGGGTTTGGAGCAATCTACATAAATGAAGAAAGAAAGCCATATAGCTTCTTCCTTGATCCTATAATGGAGACAATTTATAAGAGATTCGATGAAATGGGAATGGCAAGACCAGAGGTAGGAATCGAGCCAGGACGTTCAATCGTTGCAGAAGCAGGCATTACTCTTTATACAGTAGGTCAGATAAAGGATGTAAAGGGAATCAGAAAGTATGTTGCAATAGATGGCGGAATGTATGAAAATATCCGTCCAGCTCTTTATCAGGCAGAATATACCGGAGTAGTTGCAAATAAGGCTGATGCAGTTCATGACCAGACTGTTACACTTTGCGGAAAGTGCTGTGAGTCAGGCGACATCATCATTCAGAATGCAAAGGTACCAGGTGACATCGAGGCAGGAGACATATTTGCAACCTATTCAACAGGAGCTTATGGCTTCTCAATGGCATCAAATTATAACAGCAATCCTACACCAGGAGTTGTGCTTGTACATAATGGAAAGAGTGCCTGGGCAGTTAAGCCGCAGACCTATGAGCAGCTTATGCAGAATCAGGAAATACCAGCAGACATAATGTAAAAAAATCTTAGAAGGATATTCTCTATTTTTTAATAGAAATATCCTTCTTTTTTATTTTTGATATAAATACAAAAAAATGAATAAAGTTTTTATTTGCCATTTATGGAGGAATATGCTATAATTCTATTGTATAATTAGGAGGCGTATATCCATATGGGCAGAGTTTATCATTTTAATGTTGGCGCTTTGTGCGTCCAGATGATAATACTATTTTCGATATACTTTAGAAAAATGTATAGAGGAAGGACAAACAAAGCCTTTATCAGATTTGTAATCTGTATTTTACTTGATACAATATTCGATATAATGACCAGTATACCAAATTACGTACTGCCTGGAGTTACTGACAAGGTAATTTTTAGGGAGATAGGTAGTTATGGTTATTTTGTTATGCGCCTTTTAACTCCAGTTTTCTTTATGAACCTTATAGGAAACGTATCAGGAACCTGGGATCAGTTCAAAAAGAAAAAAATATGTACGTTCATATTGCTCGTTCCGACGATATCAGGAATAGCTATCATAGTGTCTAATCTATTTACAAATAATGTATTCTACTATACTGCTGATGGAGCATATCATAGAGGAGAACTGTTAAAGTTCCTTTATACCTGCGGTTTATTATTGCTTATTGTGGCAATGATATATCTTCTTATAAATCAAAAATATATGGAGTGGGAAAAATTTGTATCAATGTCATTACTAATTCCTGTCAATCTATTGGCATTGGTGATTCAGTTCTTTTATCCAAAGCTTTTAATTGAAATGTTTGCGATAACAATCAGTACTCTTTTAATAACTGTAACGGTAATAAGACCTGAAGCTGAAGTTGACCCATCAATAGCGGCTAAAACCTATTATGCTTTCAGAGATGATATAAGAAGGTACTACTTATCAAAACGAAAGGTCAACGTGATATTTGTAAAAATAACGAATCATAAGGCAATTAATCAACTTTTAGGAAATGATACCTACAGAACGATAATTCATGACATTGCTGTCGTGATAAATCCCAATAAGACAAGTATTCAGAAAAAGGAAATAACTCCGTATTACCTCGATAATGGATTATTCGCAGTGCTCATCGGAGAAAAGGCGGGAGAAATCTATGCAACCGAGCAGGCAAACAGGATAAACAGAGAACTTAGCAGAGAATTTAAGGTAGCACATATTATGGTAAAGTTCGATACAAGAATAATGATGGTAAGAATTCCTTCAGATGTGCCGTTGCATAGCAGTTTTGTAAATATGATCTCAAGCTTTCATAAAAACCTTCCGGTTGGAAAGGTGTGTTTTTTCAAAAATATGACAGAAAAGGAAAAGCGCGACATCACTAATGACATAGATACTGTGATTGCAAAGGCCATAGAAGAAGGTAGGTTCTGTATGTATTATCAACCCATCTATTCAGTAAAAGAGCAAAGATTTACCTGTGCAGAGGCACTTATCAGGATGATAGATGAAGAAGGAAATCTCGTGCTTCCGGCTGTCTTTATACCTTCAGCAGAAAAAAGTGGAGCTATTCATTTAGTTGGGAATTTTGCGATGGATGCGGTATTTGGATTTGCAAAAAGAATGGATATGAAGGCTCTTGGACTTGAATTCATGGAATTTAACATTTCACCTATCCAGGTCATGAACCGAAACCTCGATGTGGAAATACGTAATCTCATAAAAAAACATGATATGAAAAAAGAGAATATAGTCATTGAGTTCAGGGAGGCAGGCTCAGATTATGTCATGAACCTTGTAGAGAAAAAGGTGAAGGAATATCAGAGCAGCGGAGTTAGATTTGCACTTGATGATTATGGAACAGGATATTCTAATCTTCAGAAAATTATGAGGATTCCTTTTGAATTCATTAAAATAGATCAATCACTTACAGGTGAAATAAATGATCCTAAAATGCAAGCGGTTGTTGAAAATACAATCAGAATGGTGAAAGACATTGATGTAAAGGTTACAGTAGAAGGAATCGAGGATATGTCAAAAGTGCAAAGATTTGAAAAGCTAGGGTGTGATTACATACAAGGTAACTGCTTTGCAGAGCCGATGAGAGAAGAAGATTTTATCGAATTTATGAAGAAAAATCGGAATGGATTGACTATAGAATAAGAGGAAAATTATGGCAGGAACATACCAATATGATATATGCGCTTTTTTTATTCTGCTTGTTCTGCTGTTTTCAATGTATTTTAGACACATGACGTATGGAATAGTAAACAGGCTGTATATAAGAATGATAATAGTGGCGATAATAGTGTGCATTTGTGATATATTATCAGGGGCACCGCTTACGGTCTTGGGCGAATTATCTGAAAATTCGGCGTTCAGGTCTTTTTTCTGTATGCTTTATTTTGGTTTCAGAATACTGCTCATTCCGCTCATATTCATAATGATAGGCAGACTTACCGGTACTTGGGAAAAATTTTATAGTAAATTGCAGAATAAGGTTTTATTTCTTGGCCCGATAATTTTTGCGATACTGTTATTATTAATTAACCCATTTTTTCATGGAATATACAGATACGAAAGAGATGTATATATAAGAGGAGAATATCTTAATATACTTTACGTTGTAGGTGCGTATTACACAATTATCACCCTGATTTTTTTGTTTGCAGTAAAAAAGCATTTAAGCAGTGAGAAATTTTTGTCGTTTTTGGTAATTGTACCGATAAACCTCACCACAGTAATCATACAAGGACTTTTCGAGGGAATCCTCATAGAGAACATAGCTGTTGCATTATCATTTCTTTTAGCCTCAATAACAATAATTAGGCCGGAGGAATTAGTTGATGCAGCTACCGGAGTGAAAAAGCAACTGGCCTATACAAGGGATGCTATGGCTTATTTTCGTACGAACAAGCGAAGTCAGAACGTGATTCTTGTAAAGATTGTGAATTTTAGCCAAATAAGGGCACTTCTTGGAGAAAATGCTTTCAGGAAGATTGTTCCGGAAATGGCAAAGAAGATAAAGCCTGTTGAAAAATTTAAAAAGAAGAGTATGGGAACATATAACTTGCTTGATGGAACTTTTGCTGTCGTTTATAGAGGCAAAAATTCGGCTGAAATTGCCACTAAAGAGGGAGAAAGAATTCTATCCGATCTTCAGAAGGAATTAAGCGCCGGAAAGCTCAGCTTTCAGCTGGAAGTATGTGTGTGTATCCTTGAAATTCCAACAGATATCAATAATTATGATGATTTCATGACATTTTCAGGTTCGTTTGAAAAGTCGGTTCCACACGGAAAACTTGTGCATCTGTCAGATATTTCACCGGAAAAGCACTTTCAGGTAATTAATGGGATAGATGACATCATTAAAAGGGGCATAGATGGAAATAATTTTGAAATGTATTATCAGCCGATATATTCAGTAAAAGAAGGAAAATTTGTATCAGCTGAAGCTCTTATAAGACTTCATGATGAAAGAGTGGGAATGGTATCGCCGGGGATTTTTATTCCGGCAGCAGAGGAAAATGGCACGATTCATCAAATAGGAGATTTTGTAATTAGAGATGTCTGTAAATTCCTTGCAAGTGAAGAAATAAAGGATAAGCTTGATTATATTGAAATAAATCTTTCAATACTTCAGATAATGGAAAAAAATATCGTAGGAAAGGTGAAGAAAATAACCAAAGAGTATGGCATAGATCAGAAAAAGCTGAATATAGAAATTACTGAGACCTCTTCTGACTACGAACATGATGTAATAGCAGGTACTCTTAAGGAATTTCAGGATGAGGGCTTTGAATTCTCACTTGATGACTACGGAACAGGTTACTCGAATTTAAAGAGGGTAATGGACTTTACTTTCAAAATCATTAAGATGGATAAAAGCTTTGCAGATGGACTAGCTGACGAAAGACTAAGGAAGCTGACAGAAGGGACCATCAAAATGATAAAGGATTCTGGCGCTGAAATCGTAGTAGAGGGCGTAGAAACAAAGGAACAGGCAGATTTCTTTATAGAAAACGGCTGTGATTTCATCCAGGGTTATTATTATGCAAAGCCAATGCCGGCAGCAGATTTTGTAAGTTTTATTAATAAGAAAAATGGGAATAAAAACCATTGATTTAATTCAAACTTAGATTATAATAGGGATAGAGCTTCAAAGGAAATAGGAACTGGAGTGCTGAGAGGAAGTAAAGAAATAAGATGGATGAGACAAAGAAAAAATATACGCTTGCAATACTGCACATATTGACATCTGCACTGTGCTTTGCGCTTATGGCGTTTTTTGTAAGGCTCTCGGGAGACATACCCACCATGCAGAAGGCATTTTTTAGAAATGCCGTTGCGCTTGTAATAGCGACAATTGCATTGGCTAAAAGCGCAGAGGGTTTTAAAATACAAAAAACCAGCTGGAAGGATATAACCTTCAGGTGCCTCTTTGGTACTAGCGGGCTTATAGCAAATTTCTGGGCGATAGATCAGATGGCACTTGCGGATGCAAATATGTTAAATAAAATGTCTCCTTTCTTTGCCATGCTCATGTCAATAATTATTCTAAAGGAAAAGCCAAATAAAACTGAGTGGGCGACTCTCATAGTTGCCTTTATAGGAGCAGTTTTCATAATAAGACCTTCTTCCGGAGTAGCAAGCTTTAAAGCACTTATCGCACTCTATGGAGGCTTTGGTGCGGGAACAGCCTATGCCTTCGTAAGAAGACTTGGAAAAAAGGGTGAGCGTTCAGCGGTGATTGTATTCTGCTTTTCGTTATTTTCGACAATGGTAACCCTCCCTTTCTTGGTTGCGGGCTTTAAACCGATGAGCGTAAGGCAGATCATAATACTTTCACTTGCCGGAATATCTGCAGCAATAGCACAGTTCAATATAACTGCAGCCTATCAGCTAGCCCCGGCAAAATCAATATCAGTATTCGACTATACCCAGGTAATATTTGCAGCAATACTTGCAGCAGTATTCCTGAAGGATTATCCAGATTCGATGAGCTATATAGGCTATGTCCTTATAATAGGAGCAGCCGTTATAAAATGGCTTCACGGACTAAAGAAAAAAGCTTAGGGCGTAAGCGGCCTTAAAAATGGTTTTAGGTCAATAAAATAGCGATGTATTCTAGGAGGAAAAATGATACTAGGAGCAATTGAAGGCGGCGGAACAAAAATGGTCTGCGCCATTACAGATGAAAAGGGAAATATTTTAGAAAAAATGTCAGTACCGACTCTTTCTCCGGAGGAAACTATTCCTCCTATGCTTGAATTTTTTAAGGGAAAGAATATAGAGTGCCTTGGAATTGCATGCTTTGGACCGATAGATCTAAATGAAGAGTCAAAGACCTATGGCTATATTACAACTACACCAAAGACACGCTGGATGAATTTTGATTTTGTAGGAGCCTTTAGAGAACTTAATGTGCCGATAGGCTTTGATACTGATGTAAATGGTTCAGTAATAGGTGAAGCAACCTTTGGAAAATATAAGGGATTTAAGGACGGAATTTATATAACTATCGGAACAGGAATCGGAATAGGCGTAATTTCTGGAGGAAATCTTGTGCATGGAATGCTTCATCCTGAAGGCGGACACATGCTTTTAGTTACACATCAGAAAGACCCGATGCCAAAGGGAATATGTCCGTTTCATCCTAACTGCTTTGAGGGTTATGCCTCGGGTCCATCCATAAAGGCGCGCTGGGGAAAGAACGGAGCAGAGATAGAAGATGATGCATTTGCATGGGAGCTTGAGAGCTATTATGTAGCACAGGCCATAGTAAATATGCTGATGATACTTTCGCCTGAGATAGTAATTCTTGGCGGAGGAGTAAGTCATAAGAAGGATGTGCTGCTTCCTCTTATCCATAAGAATTTCAAAAAGCTCTTAAATGGTTATATCAAAACAGAAAAGACAGAAAATCCGGAAAAATTCATAGTAGCCCAGAGTATGGATGATAATCAGGGAATTTTAGGTGCAGCCATCATTGGACTTAATGCCTATAATCAAAAGCAGCAAAAGTAGTAAAGTAAAAAAAGGTAAGGCAGTAAAACGGTAAAAAGTAAAGCGGCAAAAGCCGGTAAAAAGTAAGAGCGGCAAAAGCCGGACAAAAAAACAAAAGCGGCAAAAGCAGGATAAAAAACAAAAGAGGCAAAAGCCGGACAGAAAACAAGAGCGGCAAAAGCCGGACAAAAAAACAAAAGCGGCAAAAGCCGGACAAAAAGCAAAAGCGGCAAAAGCCGTATAAAAAAACAAAAGCGGAGGAAAATATATGCCAGATATGATAGATATTGCAATTGTAGGAGCAGGAACAGCAGGACTTACAGCAGCAATATATGCAGTAAGAGCAGGAAAGAGCGTAAAGATCTATGATGGAAAGTCTTACGGCGGACAGATAATTAATACTCCTGATATAGAAAACTATCCTGGAATAAAGCATATATCAGGCTTTGAATTTGCAACAGGCCTTTATGAGCAGGCAACAGCACTAGGCGCAGAGCTTGAGTTTTCAGCAGTAGAAAGAATAGAAAAAAATGGAGAAAATGACTTTACCTTAAAAACTACGGACGGCGAAGTAAAGGCAAAGGCAGTAATCCTTGCAACAGGAGCGGAAAATAGAAAGCTTGGAATTGATAGAGAAGAAGAACTAATAGGCAGTGGAATTTCATACTGCGCTACCTGTGATGGAGCCTTTTATAAGGGAAAGGCTGTTGCAGTATCAGGTGGTGGCAATACAGCCATAGAGGATGCAATGTTCCTTACAAACTACTGTTCAAAGGTGTATGTAATTCATAGAAGAGATGCCTTCAGAGCAGATACAAAGGACGTAGAAAAGCTCAAGGAAAAGCCAAATGTAGAGTTTGTATTAAATGCAAATGTTACAGCACTAAAGGGTGATAAAAAACTTGAAGCTGTTGAGGTTACAGATAAAAATACAGGAGAAAAGAAGGACCTTGAGGTAGCCGGCTTATTTGTAGCAATAGGACAGGCACCTGTAGCAGGAATCTTTAAGAACCTTGTAGAGGTAAATGAGCAGGGCTATATCGTAGCAGGAGAAGATTGCAAGACTAATGTAAGCGGAGTATATGCAGCAGGAGACTGCCGCACAAAGACAGTAAGACAGCTTACAACTGCAGCAGCAGATGGTGCAATAGCAGCACTTGCAGCTTGCTCAAAGCTTTGATAAAATAGAATTTGAAAATTTTTAAGCGCAGTATAGCGTTTAGTTAAGAATTAAGCTTCATCAATATACGGGTATTGATGGAGCTTAAAGTTTATATAAGGGAAAATGTTAGTTAAAACTTACAAATGGCAGTAACTCACAAATAGCCATAACTGACAAAAAGTAATAAGTGCGTGCAGTTATAACGGGCAATATGTCATTGTTGATGTGAAAAACTAAGAGTAAATGGTTTAGCTAAAAATCATTAAAGGCACTAATAGTAAAATAAATATAATAAATTTTTTTGAAAAAAAATGATTTTTTTGTGCAAAATTGCTTGTAAATATCGAGAAAATGTATTAAAATATGTAAGTACGCTAATAATCCTTGAGAGGGGTTTTCATAATGGCGAAGATTTATGCATCAACAGATAGCGGAATCTCAAACAGAGAAATAGAACATGCTGATATGGCTGGATGGGCAGCAATTCAGGGTATGGTTCTTCTTGAAAATGACAGATCACTTCCGCTTAAATTTAGAGGGCGCGGTACAAAAATAGCGCTTTACGGTGCAGGTGCCAGATTTACAATCAAGGGTGGTACCGGCTCAGGTGACACCATTCAGAGGAAGGTGATCAACATTGAACAGGGGTTCGAAAGAGCAGGTTTTACCGTTACCACCAAGCGTTGGCTTGACGACTACGAGGCGCTTGTGCACATTGAACACGAAAAATATTTGAGTAGAATTCGAGAGATTGCGGCCAGACAAAGGACGCAAGCTCTTGAAGTTATGTTTAAAAATCCCTTCATTCAGCCGGCAGGAAGGCATATAAATGAAGAGGATGTCAGGGAATCCGATACCGATACGGCTATCTATGTCATATCGCGCTCATCAGGTGAGGGAACTGACAGAAAGTATATAAAGGGCGACTATGAGCTTACGGCAAATGAAGAGGACGCGCTGCGTTATCTCGGCATGATCTATGCTCATGTTATTGTCGTATTAAATGTTCCAGGCGTAATTGATACCAAATTTTTCCACGAGATACCAGGCTTATCAGCACTTGTGCTTATGGGAATGGCAGGAACCTCAGGAGGAGATTCTCTTGTAGCAGTGCTCACGGGAAGAGCTGTTCCATCAGGAAAGCTTACCATGACATGGGCAAATGATTATTCAGATTATCCATCCTCTAAGACATTTGGTAGAAATGATGGAGCGACAGGCCATGCGGATTATAATGAGGGCATATATGTAGGCTATCGTTACTTTGACACCTTCGGCATTACTCCGGCCTATCCTTTCGGATATGGCTTGTCCTATACCAGATTTGATATAAAAACTGAAAATGTTACGATTGATGATGATTATGTAAATCTTATCATAAATGTAACAAATGTAGGAACAAAGTACATGGGCATGGAGGTAATCCAGGCTTATGTTTCAAAGCCGGGCGGAAGATTAGAAAAGCCTTATCAGGAACTTGTAGCCTTTGCAAAGACAAGGAATTTAAGACCGGATGAAACTCAGCTTCTAACTCTTGCCTTTAAAATTGAAAATATGGCTTCCTATAGTGCAAAGAAGGCAGCCTGGGTGCTTGAAAAGGGCTCATACTATGTCAGAGTTGGAAATTCCTCAAGACATACCCATGTAGTTGCAAAGATTACTCTAGATAAAACTGTAGTAGTAAGGCAACTGAAAAATCTCTGCGAGCCAAAGGCGGAAATCAATGAGATTTCCAAAAAGGGCACAGAGGTAAAGCCTTATTCTTATCCAGGTGAAATCACTGAAAAAAGAAATGCTCAGCAGCTCTTTTTAAGTGCAGACAGCATAAAGACAGAGGTAGTAGAATATACTCCTAATGAGCCGGGCGCTAGTGCGTTCAAGCATAAGAACGTGGAGCAGGGGCTTGATGTAAGGCATACAAGTGAGGGCGATGAAAAAAATACTCTCATAGATGTAATGCAGGGAAAGATATCCTTAGACGATTTTGTATCAGAACTTACTGTTGAGGAAATGGCAAATCTGTGCGTCGGAAATCTGGCTAATTTTTCATTGGTGCCGGAAAGACAGCATTCCATGGTCGGAGCAGCTTCGGCCGTAGTTCCAGGAGCAGCAGGAGATACATCTTCCCTTCTTGTAGATGATAGAAAGATAGGAAATCTCATTTTTGCAGATGGTCCGGCAGGTCTTAGACTTGCGCCTCATTTCAGGACTACTCCAAGCGGAGATATCCTTCTTGATACCAATGGCTTTTCAGCAATTAATGGAGCGGATGACCTATACGGTGAATTCCATAAAAAGGATAAAGAAAATGGAATGGTAGACTATTACCAGTTCTGTACCGGAATTCCAAGTGAGACCTTGCTCGCCCAGAGCTGGGATACCAATGTTCTCTATAATATGGGAGACATTGTTGGAAGAGAAATGAATATGTTCGGTGTAACCGTATGGCTTGCACCAGGACTTAATATAATGAGAAATCCGTTATGCGGAAGAAATTTTGAATATTTTTCAGAAGATCCGCTTCTTGCGGGTGAATGTGCAGCCTATGAAACTAAGGGACTGCAGAGCAATCCTGGAGTAGGGGCCTGTGCAAAGCACTTTGCCTGCAACAACCAGGAGGAGTCGCGTTTCATTATCGATAGCAGGATAAATGAAAGGGCTCTAAGAGAGATTTATCTTAAGAATTTTGAGATATGCATCCGTTCATCTCAGCCGATGACTCTTATGTCTTCGTACAATCATATAAATGGAGTCCATTCGGCAAATAATAGAGAGCTTCTCACTAATATTGCAAGAGATGAGTGGGGCTTTGAGGGAGCAGTAGTTACCGACTGGGGAACTACGGGAGATATTGTTCCGGGGTATGATCCTAGAAATCAGGTAAGAACTACTGGATTATCAGAATATAGTCTTCCTTCAAAGTGCATATTTGCGGGAAATGACTGGATAATGCCGGGAAGTCTTGCAGATCTTGAAGAAATAATAGAAGCGGTGGAAAAGGGAACTAGCAGTGCTGAAAATGCCTCGGATTCAGGGGATGCTCCAAAGCAGTCAGCAGAATCAGTTCTTACAAGAGCAGATCTTGAAGTAAGCGTGAAGCATATACTTAATGTAATAATGAAATCTTCGCGTTATTCATCTGCTAAACCGTATACAACAGGTTTAAAGCGACTAGTTAGATTCATAAAAGTCGAAAGGTAAAAAAAATAAAAAAAGAAGTTAAAGAAAGGAGGTTCGCATGGTATGCAAAAGGTGTGGATGGCAGATACTCGGCGGAGAATCTGTTTGTCCTAATTGTGGAGCAATGGTCGGAATGAATGCCGCACAGCAAGGTGCTACAGAAATGAATTCACCTTATAATTCAGGTGGCAGCAATGTCCAGTCCAATAATGCTTCAAGCCTTTATAGTGCATATTCAGCTAATGGCGTACCAGCAGCTTATGGAAGCGGCTATAGTGCAGCTAGTGCAGCCTATGGCAGCGGTTATGGTGTAGGAGATGCAGCCTATGGCAGCGGCTATGGAGCAGGAAATCCAGCTTATGGAAGTGGCTATAGTGCAGGCGGCGCAATGTACGGAAGCGGTTATAGTGCGGGCGGCGCAATGTATGGAAGCGGTTATAGCGCAAGCTATGGAAGCGGATATACGGCAGGTCCGGGCAGCGGAGCATTTAATAGTGTTTATTCTGTTTATAGTATTCCTAACAACTCAGATAACTCAAGTCCATATTCAGCAGCAGTAAACCCGGTATATAGCAGCGGTTATTCAGCAGCAGGAATTGCTTCTTTGTCAGGAGGAGTAAATGCAGGCTCATCTGCCGGAAATATATATGGCGGGGCATCAAGTGTTGAAGCGCTTTATTCAAGTGGTTATTCCATTGCCGGTGTAGCATCTTATACCGGAGAGAATGTAAAGTCAAATGGTACTGTGAATACCTCAGGATATTCAGCAGCGACAGCCGCAGGTACACAAGAGGCTAAGTCAGAGCCAGCAGCTGAAGAAAAGAACCCGGTAGAAATAGTTGAAGAAGTTGTTGAAATAAGGGAAGTCGATGAGACGAATGTAAAGCCTGAGGAAGTAGACGACTTCGGAATTGTAAATCTTACTAAGGATGATACAGAAGCTAAAGAGTCTGAATCAGAAAAAGCTGATGAAGGTGAAGGAGCTGTTCAGGTAAAGCCTGAGGAAAGCCCAGCAGAGGCTAAAGAAAGTGCTCTTGATACAAAGCCTGAAGAAAAGGCTAAGGAAAAGGAAGCTACAGCTGAAAAGGCGAAGTCAGAAGAAAAGCCTGAGGAAAATGAAGCTGAAAAGAAGACTTCTAAAAAGGGCAAGAAGACTAAGAAGAGCTCGAAGCAGGAGCTTTCTGAGAATGCAGCTGTAGAAAAAGCAGAAGAGAAAAAGCCAGAAGCTGAAAAGCCAGAAGAAGTTAAGGCAGATGTAAAGGCTGCAGAAGAAGGCAAGAAGGCAGAGGCTGAAAAGTCAGAAGGTAAGAAGGCAGAGGCTGAAAAGTCAGATGCTAAAAAGGGTGATTCCAAAAAAGCAGAAGCTAAAAATGCAGAAGCAAAAGAGCCTGTAGCTGAAAAAGCAGAAGGCAGTAAGGCAGAAACTGAAAAGTCAGATGCTAAAAAGGGTGATTCTAAAAAAGCAGAAGATAAAAATGCAGAAGCAAAAGCGCCTGTAGATGAAAAAGCAGAAGACAGTAAGGCAGAAACTGAAAAGTCAGATGCTAAAAAGGGCGATTCTGTAAAAGAAGATAGCAATAAGGCAGAAGCTGAAAAACCTGTAGATAAAAAGGCAACTGAAGAGAAGAAGTCTTCAGAAGAAAATAGCAAGAAAGCAGAGCCTGAAAAGAAGATAGAAGATGCTAAGAAGTCAGAAAAGACTGAAGAAGCATCAAAGAAAGAAAATGAAGGAGCCGAGAAAGAAAAGGCTTCAGAAAATGATGAGGAAGCTGCTAAGGAGAAGGCCCGCGCAGAAATGGAAAAGACCCGCGAGGAAATCGCCAAAAAGGCAGCAGAAATAGTTCAAAAGGGCAAGGAAGATGCTAAGAAGGCCGAAGAGGCAGCAATCATGAAGGCCCTAGCAGCAGTAGAGGATAGCAAGAATGATGTAACAAGCGGCTATTCGATAAATCCTAATATTGCAAGCGGCTATGGAGCAGCAGCTAATCCTGTTGCAAACCAGTTCGCAAGCGGCTACGGAGCAAATACAGCAAGTGGCTATTCAGTTGGAGCAAGCGGTTATACAGTAGGAGCAAGCGGCTATTCAGCAGCATCAAATCCTATTGCTTCTAATTACGGAAGTGGATATTCTACTAACGGAAATTATGTAAGCGGCTATGCAGTAGCAGCAAATCCGATGGGAAGTGGCTACGGAGCAGGTAATTCAATGGATAGTGGCTACGGAGCAGCAAATCCGATGGGAAGCGGCTATGGAGCAGCGGTAAATCCAATGGGAAGTGGCTACGGAGCAGCGGCAAATCCAATGGGAAGTGGCTATGGAGCAAATGCAGCAAGCGGTTATGGAGTTAATAATTATGGAAGCGGCTATGGCAGCAATGCAGCAGGAGCTTATGGAGCACCTGCACAGGCGCCAGCTAATAATGGCGCGCAAGTAGAAGCGCCAAAGCCAGCACCGGTTACAGAAGCACCAAAGCCAGCACCAGTGGCAGAAGCACCAAAGCCGGCACCAGCAGCACCGACACCGGCACCAGCCCCAGCACCAGCGCCTGCCACAGTAGCAGCTAGTGAAGCACCAGAACAGCCACAGGCTTATCAGGTAGCTGAAGAAAAGGGCGGCATTAAGGCATTCTTAAAGCCACCAATAATTGTTGCAGCAATAGTAATCATTATAATTATAGTTGTTATAATTGGAAATTTTATATAATGAATTCATATCCCCACTTTTATGAGTGGGGATTGTTGCATAAAGGAGGTACTTAAAATGAAGAATGAAATTTTGAAAATTGATAAGGAGCTTCCTACAGTCAAGAAGACTGAACTTCCAAGTGGTCATCCTTTAAATGATCTGACCTGTAGAATGCTCATAGCAGAGGCTATCAAGGCAAGAGAAAAGGCATATGCGCCTTATTCTGGATTTAAGGTAGGAGCAGCTTTAATGAGCGCAGGCAAAAAGATAATTACCGGCTGTAATATAGAGAATTCGGCCTTCTCACCGACAATATGTGCCGAAAGAGTTGCTTTTTCAAAGGCAATAAGCGATGGTGTATTAGAAAGTGACAAGAGCTTTGTAGGAATAGCAATAGTCGGTGGAAAAGATGCAAATGTAAGCAAGGAAAAAGGCTTTGCAGATTATACTACTCCTTGTGGTGTATGCCTGCAGTTCATGAGCGAATTTGTAGATGCAGAGAACTTTTTTGTTATATCAGCAAAGTCAGAAAGTGATTATTGGATCTATACCTTAAAGGATCTCATGCCATTTGCATTTAAGTACAAAAAGTAAAAATAAGCGGTAAAATGTAATAAGGTCAGAAAGTGAGTATTAGATAGCATGTTCATATTAATAATAAGTGATACACATGGAAGTATAAGATTTTTGCAGAAGGCAATGGATAAATACCACCTAAAGCCGGATCTTTGCATTCATGCAGGCGACATTCTAGGACAAAAGCAGATGGTTGAAAAAACTGTGAATTGTCCGCTAGTGGTTGTTAGGGGAAACTGCGATTTGGATCCGGAAATTCCGGTAGATAAAGTAGTAGAAGCAGGAAGCCATAAAATATATGTCTGTCATGGACATCAGTATGGAGTTGGAGCAAACCGTTTTAGATTAAAGAATGAAGCAAAACTTAGAGGCTGTGACATTGTTATTTATGGACATACTCATGTTTTAGACATTGATAATTCAGATCCTGATGTACTTTGCATAAATCCGGGAAGCCTTCTTACTCCGAGAGATTTTGGATCTCCTTCCTATGTTGCAATGAGCATAGATGAACAAAATAGAGTCAGCTGTAATGCTTTTAGGGTTGATTTTTAGGGGTAAATGTGTTTTACTAGAATTAGCGTTATTTGCCGAAAATAAAGAGAGATATGGAAATGAGTTTATATGGATAACGAAATCAGAAAGCCTGTTAAAATAGGCGATATAGCAGAAAAGGCGGGGGTGTCCTCGGCGACTGTATCAAGATATTTTAATAATGGCTATATTAGTCAGAAAGCAAGAGATGCTATTTCAAAGGTCATAGAGGAGACTGGATACGTACCTTCACAGCAGGCAAGAAATCTCAGAATGAAAAAGACGATGCTTATAGGAGTAATAATTCCTAAGATCGATTCAGAGGCAGTCAGCAGAGAGGTAGATGGAATCACCACAATGCTTGCGACCTCGGGCTATGAGACACTTTTAGCTAATACTTCAAACGACCCTCAGAAGGAAATTGATTATCTGAATATTTTTAATAACAATAATAATGTAGATGGCATTATTTTCATAGCAACCCTCATTACTGAAAAGCATAAAGAGGTCTTGAAAGAGCTTCATGTGCCTCTTGTAATGGTAGGTCAGAAGTCAAAGCTGGTATCGTGCGTTTATCATGATGATCAGCTTGCAGCTGCGGCTCTTACAAAGAAGCTCATAGCAGCAAAAAGAAAGAAAATAGGCTTTATCGGAGTTACAAAGGATGATGCGGCTGCAGGACTTGCCAGGTTCAAGGGCTTTACCGGTGAACTTAAAAAAGCAGGCATTCCTGTAAGGGAAGAGCTTATGATGGAAGGAGCTTTTACTCTAGAGTCGGGCTATGAGAATGCAGGAAGGCTTCTTGAAATAGAACCTGAAATCGATGCAATTTTCTGCGCTACGGACATGATAGCAGCAGGTGCGATGAAAAGGCTTCATGAGGCAGGAAAGAAAATCCCGGAGGAAGTAAGTATTACAGGAATAGGTGATACCAAGGTATCCAAGGTATTAACACCATCACTTACTACGGCTCATTATTACTATAGGAACTGTGGAATGGAGGCAGCGAAAATTTTACTAGATAAGCTAAAGGATGAATATTCACCTCTTAAATCGGTAAAAATGGGCTATGAAATAGTGGAAAATGGCAGTGTATGAATTCAGTAACTTGCCTTAAGAATAAGGCGGAGCAATACGAAATGCTGCGAAATAATGCGAAATATTACGAAAGCCTGGTGCATTTATAGTGCAAGATGATGCAAAATCTTTGCAAATGCACAGTGCAATAAATGAATAATTATTAGAAGTGCACAAAAATTTATTTTCTTTTTGTGCACTTTTTGTATGTACATAATTGGGGAATTGTGGTAAACTGTCCTTAGTAAATGTGTAATCGATTACATATAAAACAATGAAATATGAGAGCGGCAGAATAAAAATATGTGCTGAACTGCTTTAATTTTATATCTTTTTAAATGTGTAATCGATTACATAGGTCAGACGTGAATGAACTTGTACGGGCAAGGGTTCGGAAAATGGAGGCGTTATGGATTACAAAAAGTGTGCAGAAGGCATATTGAAGGGTGTTGGCGGAAAAGGGAATATTATTTCAGCAGCCCACTGTGCCACAAGACTTCGTCTGGTAATCGCAGATAACAGCAAAATGGATACAAAGGCTGTTGAGAATGTTGACGGAGTAAAGGGTGTATTTGAGGCATCAGGACAGATTCAGATCATCATTGGTACAGGAACAGTAAACAAGGTGTATGCAGAGTTCATACAGCTTGCAGGTGTTTCAGAAGCAACTAAGGATGATGTAAAGCAGGCAGCAGCATCGAAACAGAATTTCTTCTTCAGGGCAATAAAGACTCTTGGAGATGTTTTTGTGCCTATCATTCCTGCGATTGTAGCAAGTGGTCTTTTAAATGGATTGCTGGGCGGTCTTTCAAATGCCATTGATGGAATGGCAGACAGCAGCTGGTATGAGCTGCTTAACATATTCTCAAGTGCAGCGCTTGCGATGCTGCCTATTCTTATAGCCATAAGTGCAGCTAAGAAGTTCGGCGGAAATCCTTATCTTGCAGCTGTTATCGGCTATATCATGATAAACCCGGCTCTTGTAAATGCATGGACAGTATGGAATTATGAAGGAACAATTCCTACCTGGAATATTTTCGGCATTGAAATTCAGAAAATAGGTTACCAGGGACATGTAATCCCTGTAATTATCTCGATTCTTTTTATGAGTGCTCTTGAAAAGTGGCTTCATAAGATAGTTCCTGAGGTAATAGATCTTTTTGTAACTCCTCTTGTAACAGTTCTTGTAACAGGTCTTTTGACACTTCTTGTAATTGGACCTGTATTCAAGGTTGTTGAGGATTATATCGTTACAGGTGCTAAGTGGCTCATCGCTCTGCCTTATGGTATAGGAGGTCTTTTAGTTGGCTTCTTCTATGCATTTACGGTTGTAGCAGGCTTCCATCACATGTATAATATGATAGAGGCTCAGATGCTAGGTGCTGTCGTAAACGGTGTAAAGGGACTTAATACCTGGATGCCAGTTGCAACAGCAGCTAACGTTGGACAGGGTGCTGCAGCTCTTGCAGTAGCATTTAAGTCAAAGAATAAAAAGACTAAGTCAATGGCTCTTCCATCTTCACTTTCAGCCTTTCTTGGAATCACAGAACCAGCAATATTCGGTGTAAACGTACGTTACCGCACACCATTTATTGCAGGTTGCATAGGCGGCGCAGCGGGCGGACTTTTAGCTTCACTTTTCGGTGTAGGAGCTACAGCTTATGGTATTACTGGTCTTTTCGGTTTCCTTATAACAACAGATTTCTGGTGGCAGTATGCAGTGGTAATGCTTGCTTCTACCGTAGTAGCCTTTATCGTATCCTTTGTTCTCTATAAGGATCCTGTAGAGGTAAGTGCAGCAGCTCCTGTAGAAGACGAGAAAGAAAAGAAGGCAGCTCCTTCTGTAGCAGGCGAGCTTCTTGCTCCTCTTAATGGTAAGGCCATTCCGCTTGATAAGGTTTCAGACGCTACCTTTGCATCTGGGGCACTTGGAAACGGTGCAGCAATCATTCCTTCAGAGGGCGTTGTTTATTCACCTGTTGACGGCGAGATATCAATGTTCTATGATACAAAGCATGCAATCGGAATTACAGCAAATGATGGTACGGAAATTTTAATTCATATCGGTATTGACACAGTTAACCTTGAAGGAAAGCCATTCAAGGGCTTCATTAAGGAAGGTGACAAGGTATCCTGTGGTGATAAGTTAGTAGAATTTGACATTGATATGATAAAGAAGGCAGGATGTGATATAGTAACACCTGTTATAATTACAAATACAGATGATATCCTTGATGCAGGTAAGAGCATTAATTATGCTGAAGCAGTAACTGCAGAAAAGGAAATCAAAAAGGGAGAAGCTTTCATTAAAATCAACAAGGCATCTTAAGATGGCTGATTTAAGATTAGTTATTTAAAGATAGAATATCAAAAGATATATTATCAAAAGGTATATTATCAAAAGATATATTATCTTTAGCAATGATAAAAATATAGATATGATGAATGTGCTTAAAAGGCATAAAAGGGATAGGAGAAAAGTATGCAGGAGGATTTTAGACCGTTATACCACGTTTCACCTCCAAAGGGATGGCTTAATGATCCAAACGGCCTGTGTGAAATGAATGGAGTATATAATGTATTTTTTCAGTATTCGCCGGAATCACCAAAAGGTGCGGGCATTAGAGGCTGGGGCTATGCTACCTCGAAAGATCTGATTCACTGGGATTACAAAGGAATGCCAATAAAACCAGATCATGAATGGGATGCAAATGGCGCTTATTCAGGCAGTGCACTGATAAATGAAGGCGTAATGTATCTATATTATACTGGAAATGTAAAGCTTGCTGGTGATTATGATTATACTCACGCAGGCCGATTATCAAATACGATTTTGGTGACCTCTGAGGATGATGGAGAGAGCTTTTCGAGCAAGGAGAGACTCCTTGATAATTCAGATTATCCTCAGGGACTATCAAATCATATAAGAGACCCGAAAGTTTTTTACACTGATACCGGAGTAGGAATGCTCCTTGGTGCAAGAGACAATGAAGATACTGGACTGGCTCTTTTTTACGAAACACCTGGCAGGGATGATTTCAAGAACTTTAAGTATAAGAAGAGCCTAAGAACGCCGGCGCCGCTTGGCTATATGTGGGAGTGTCCGGATTTCTTTACATTAAAGGAAGGTGAAGAAGAAATCGGTGTATTAAATGTAGCAGTTCAGGGAATACACCAGGCCTTTAGCTTTTGCGAGAAGGCAGGTGATTATAGATATCAGAATCAGTATCAGTCAGGATATTTTATTACTGAATCAGATCTTATCCAAAAAGATGAAGCCATCACTATGGTAAACGGTGACTATCATGAATGGGACTATGGTTTTGATTTTTATGCAGCTCAGAGCTTTGAAGATGAAAAGGGAAGAAGAATTCTCTGGGGATGGGCTGCAGTGGTAGATACTGACTATACAAATGAGCCGGAAATAGTTACCGGTGTGCAGCATGTACTTACAATGCCGAGAGTTCTGAGCTATGACAGCAAAAAGGGGCTTATCCTTCAAAGGTGGCCAGAAGAGTATGATGGCTTTATAGGCTATGATTTTTCGGTGGTAGATAAAAGAATTAAAAAGGCTGATTCAAGTGTTATTTTTGAAGAGGATTCAGCCTCGGGATTATTAACTGGTAAATTTACTTCAAAGCGCACCTATGCCGCAAGAATTACAGAGCTAGAGGAAGCTGGAAAATTTTCGCTAAGGATAGTAGGAGCCTTAAATTTAGAGTATGATGGAGAATTTTTATCGCTGATACTCAATAAGTCGGCGGGCAGCGGAAGAATGATGAGGAGAGTAAAGGTTACGGAAATATCGAGCATCACTTACTTTGTAGATTCATCCATAGCTGAAATATTCATCAATGACGGAGAATATGTACTTACTACGAGATTCTTTTCTAGAAATAAGAGCTTTAGAAATGAAATAAAAGTTGAACTAAAGGATGTACAATAACAGAAATACATTCTATAATGTACTAAAGGAATATTGAAACCAAGGTATTAATGAATTAAGGAAGAAAAGAATCGCGGAAAGAAGGAAGCAGGTAATTAAAGAACTATAGAGCAAAAGAACCAAAGAACCAAAGAGCGAAAGAACCAAAGAGCAAAAGAACCAAAGAGCAAAAGAATCAAAGAACCAAAGAGCAAAAGAAACAAAGAACTAAAGAACAAATAAAAATAATAACCATAGAAAGGACAGAAAATTATGAAGACATTCGAATATGTAATTACAAGTGATGAGCAGATCCACGCTAGACCAGCAAAGGAGCTTGTAGCTCTTGCTAAGAAGTATACCTCTGAGCTCAAGATCGAAAAGGGCGGCAAGCAGGTAAAGATGAACAGTCTTATTCTCATAATGAGCCTTGCAATCAAGAAGGGCGATACAATTACCGTTTCAGCAAATGGCGATGATGAGGATGCTGCAATCGCAGAGGTAGAGACATATTTAAAGACAAATCTGTAATAAATTCCTCTATAGGAAAATAAGGGATTGGAGGTAAAGAATGCAGAAATATAGTGGAACAGCCGTGTTTGGAGGAGTTGCAATAGGAAGGCTTTTTGTATATGTAAAGGATGGTCAGCAGGTAAGAAGAACCTCCATTACAGATATACCAGCTGAAATAGAGCGCTTTGATAAAGCAAGACTTGCAGCAGAAAAGGATTTGGACGAACTTTATGAAAAGGCTGTAAAGGAAGCAGGACAGGATAATGCAGAAATCTTTACAGTACATAAAATGATGCTCGAGGATGATAGCTTTAAGGATTCTGTATATAATATAATTGAAGAGCAGAGCGTGAATGCAGAATATGCAGTAGCTACCACGGAAGATAATCTCTATGAGATCTTCATGGGCCTTGAAGATGAATATATGAGAGGCAGAGCAGCTGATATCAGGGATATTTCTGAAAGAGTGATTTCAAAGCTTTCTGGAAATAATGCTACCCTTACTCTTTATGAACCATCTATTGTAATGGCAACAGAGCTTGTTCCTAGTGAAACGGTGCAGCTTGACAGAGAAAAGCTTCTAGGCTTTGTTACTCTTGAGGGATCAAAGAACTCTCATACGGCCATATTAGCCAGAAATATGAATATTCCAGCGCTTATTGGCATAAAGCCGGATAAAGAACTTAACGGAAAGCTTGCGGTAATAGACGGCTATGAGGGCTGCATAGTAGTAGATCCGGATGAAGAGTATCTTGCAAAAATGCAGGCAAAGAAAAAGTCTGATGATGATAAAAAGAGACTTCTTTTAGAGCTAAAGGGCAAGGAAAATGTGACCAGCGATGGAAGAAAGATCGATATCTATGCAAATATTGGTACTCCATCAGATTTCCCTCTTGTAACGGAAAATGATGCTGGTGGAATAGGACTGTTTAGAAGTGAATTCCTTTATCTTAAAAAAGAGGATTTCCCTACGGAAGAGGAACAGTTTACAGCCTATAAATCAGTTGCAATGGGAATGTCAGGAAAGCCTGTTGTAATAAGGACTCTCGATATAGGTGCTGACAAGCAGGCAGACTATTTTAAGCTTGATAAGGAAGAAAACCCGGCAATGGGGATGAGAGCTATTAGAATATGCCTTAAGAGACCTGAAATCTTTAAGACTCAGCTACGTGCCATTTTAAGAGCTTCTAATTATGGGAATATCTGGATAATGTTCCCTATGATTATTTCGTTGTGGGAAGTTAAAAAGGCAAAGTCAATCCTTGAAGAGGTAAGACGTGATCTGGAAATAGAGGGAGTTCCTATAAAGCCTGTAAAGGTAGGAATCATGATAGAAACTCCTGCAGCAGTAATGATGACAGAGGAATTAGCAGCTGAAGTAGATTTCTTCAGCATAGGAACTAACGATCTTACTCAGTATACTGAGGCTATAGACCGTCAGAATCCAAAGCTGGCTGATTTCTATGATGCACATCACCCTGCAGTACTCAAAATGATTGAAATGACTGTAAAGAATGCGCATAAGCATGGAACCTACGTAGGAATCTGCGGTGAACTTGCAGCAGATACAGAGCTTACAGAGAAATTCATAGAATATGGAGTGGACGAGCTATCAGTTAGTCCGTCAATGGTACTTAAAGTAAGAGAAAAGGTAAGAAGCCTTTGATTATATTTGAAGTGTATATGTTTTACACTAACCTACTTAAAATTAACTGTTGGAATGAAAAGCCCTTCGGAAATGTTTACAAACGTTTCCGGTGGGCTTTTAGTATATTCAGCAAATGCCATGGATAACTTTGTCTTATCTTGATAAAAAATACGTAGTAGTGATTAATTGACAAAAAGCCGGTCTACTGTTAAAATATTCTATGCACGTTCTCTTTTTTAAAGAGCAAAATGAGGAATAATAAAAACGATCAAGAAAATGTGTGAAGAAAAGTAAACGAAAGCTGGCATATTATAGAGGCTGTAATGATGCAAGGAAAGCCGGAATATCATAGAGGCTGCAATAAAGCAAGGAGAGCCGGCATATTATAGAGGCTGTAATGAAGCAAGGAACGCCGGAATATTATAGAGGCAGTAATAAAGCAAGGAGAGAAGGATATATGAATAAGAAGGACA
>JAEEGF011960713.1_pt1 | contig 26310 bp, 13 predicted proteins | sample 9134171 | NCBI WGS metagenome assembly JAEEGF01 (sample SAMN16246542, study PRJNA631951) | gut metagenome | biome: gut microbiome; feature: rumen; material: AP-attached | host: Bos | place: Iran: Karaj | collected 2018-10 | reverse complement strand
CAGCGTCTGTTGGACCGTGCGGCAAAACTCGTGGACGGGAAGACGTGTTTCGTTTTCCAGGTAGGGGACCTGATCCAGGGCGATACGGCTGATTCCACTATGCATGCGCGCTTTCTGGACGATGCCGTCAACTTGTTCAAGTCCAGGCTGGCCCCGGATATTCCTTTCGTTACAGTTTGCGGTAACCACGACCACCGCGGCAGCGATGATGCCGTGTGCAGAAGGGCCTACAAGGCATATATGACAGAGCGTATGTCCTCGGAACTGGGCCAGGAGATTTCGAGCACGAGCTTTCTTTTCTGGCACGGCCCGGACGCATTCGTGGCATTGAACCATACTTCGAAAACCGAGAAAATCAAGGCTCTGTTGGAGCAGGCGCGCGGAGCCAGGCACGTATTCGTGCTCATACACACGCCCGTCTTTCCTTTCGACGAACCGGACATTTACTTCTGGTATCTGCTTGGAAAGCGCGATGATTCCCGCGCACAGGAGCGACGCGAGGTGCGTGCACTGCTGGCATCGCTGAATGCCATCGTACTCTGCGGGCATACGCATTCTACGGAATTCCTGGATTGGGAAGGAGATGGAGGACGTATCACACAGATGACCATGAGCAGCGTCTGGGCCAATGAATCTGAAGGAGAGTATCACGAACATGCCACCGGGGCTGACGGATACCCCGACTATGCGCCTATTTTTGATGAGTATCGTCCCGGCATAAGGGCTTATTCCATAGCCGATGCTGCAGGTTCCTATAAATTGACGGTGGACGGCTCCAGGGTTTATATCGATTTCTATTGCGGGGATTCGCAACGCCGCACAAAACGCTTCAAGATCCGCTGATGAGGAAACGTCATATACTCCTGCTTTTGACGGCTGTCGTGATAGCCGTTCCATGCCATGGTGCAAGATCGCTGCAGACGCCCAGGACCAGGGGGCTCATACGCGAACTGCTCGTCAAGCTGGACAGTACGGACGTATATGCCGCGAATAAGGAAAAGGAACTCGAGGCTGCAAAATCCCGGCTTCCAGGGCTTTCGGACGTTGAGTATTACAAACAGTGCTACGACATTGCAAAGTCTTATTCCAAGTACAAGTTGGATTCGTCCCTGGTGTACATGGATAAGGCAATCGAGACTGCTCGGAGGGCCGGCAGGGATTCGCTGATGCTCGAGGCCGAGTTTGCCAAGGCAAGCATACTGTATTCCGCCGGATTCAATACCGAAGCTCTGGAGACTCTCCATACTATATCGAGGAACAAGATGAAGGGTGGCCTTCTGGTTTCGTATTACAATGCCTGGGCAGAACTCTATCACAGTATTTACAACGGCTCCCACGAACCGGCGGCGTTCCGGAAGAAATACCGCGCGAGCTATAACGAGTACAGGGATTCGCTCCTGTCCGTGCTGGATACTGCGAACGTTATGTATCTCCGCAACATGGAGAGGAAAGAGGCCAGGGCGGGGAATTACGCCGAGGCAAGGAGATACAATTCCATCCGCCTGTCGGTGATAGGGGATACAAAGTCGCCGGACTACGCCACCTGCCTCTACGACCGTTTCATGATATCGTATTTTTATGAGAGGAAGCTGACTGGGGAGGCGATAGACGACCTTTTCGAGTCTGCAATAATCGAAGTAGGGGACTGCAACTACGATATCGCCTCGCTGCTCAGGGTGGAGGCATACCTTATAGATGTCAATGAGGTCAGTGCGGCGAAAAAGGTGTCCGACTACTATTATGCTTCGCTCCGCACGCTCGGATCGCGCCAGCGTATCATCGACGGCGGCGAGCAAGCGATACGCATCAACGACCGCAACTCCCGCCTCCTGCAGAAGAAGAACAGCGATTTCAAGACGGCGCTCGTGTTCATCTCGCTCCTATTATTAGCCTTGCTGCTGACTTTGTTCGTCATAAACAATTCACGACTCAAGATCACCCGCCTCAAAGACAATCTGGAACGATCCGGCCGGATTTCCAAAGGATACGTGGGCGTAGTTTTCCAGCTTTATTCATCGTACATCAGGCGTCTGGACGTATTCCGCACAAAGATCCACTCCACCCTCAAGAAGGGGCGTCTGGAGCAGGCTCTGGAACTTACGAGCCCGTCGGGCGACATTGCCCTGGAGGAGAGAAGGGAACTGTTCCGCAACTTCGACAGTGCATTCGTGGACATCTTCCCGGACTTCATCGGTACGGTGAACTCATGCCTCAAGCCGGAAGATAGGATCGAGCCAAAGAAAACGGAGATACTGAACAACGAACTGCGCATGCTCGCACTCATAAAACTGGGCATAAAAGACAGCACGGAAATCGCCGACCTGCTCCATTGCTCGGTTAAAACCGTCTACAATCTGAGGTCTATGCTCAAGGCCCGGCTCGCCATTCCGGAAGAAGACTTCGACAAGGTCATTTCCGAGCTGTAATGGCTTTCCGGGAATAATCTTCCATTTCCCGAAATTAGTTTTTAAAATAATTTATTTAGCTGATAATCAACTAAATATTCCTTCCCGAAAAGCGTCACTGTTTCCCGATTTCTCGGGAAGCATTGTTTCTTAGCGACACCTTATATATTTTTGTGTCAAAAGAAAGCCACATATGCGAACGGTTAAAAACATTATCAAACTATTGATTCCGGTCCTTTTTCTGACCATTCCCGTGATCTGTTGCTCAGCCACCGGGAAGCCGAGGCAGAAGAATACTCTCAGGGTCCTTTATTGGAACATCCAGAACGGAATGTGGGCCGGACAGCCGGACAACTATCAGAAGTTCGTGGACTGGGTCAATTCCTGGGATCCGGATATCTGCATCTTCTGCGAGGCTGCTCAGATTTACTATACCGGCACTAAAGATCATATGCCTAACGAGGATCGCTATCTTCCTGAGCACTGGGGAGAGCTCTGCGCCCGCTGGGGTCACCAGTATTATGCCTTCAATCCACGCAGGCCTTCCACGTCCACACCTTTCGGTCTGACCAACTATCCCTGTGGCATCACATCCCGCTATCCCATCGACACCGTGAAGATCATAAAGGGTCACAAGCCGGATTCGGTGATCGTAAATTACAGCGGCTGGTATCAGGTGCGCGTGGACGGAGCGGAAAAGCCCGTGAATATCATCACAGTCCACCTCAAGCACGGCAAATACGGGTACGGCGTACCTCACGACCAGAGAGATGCCAGCGCGGCGAGATACGAGGGCGAACTTTTCCGGGCCAAGGAACTCGCCTGCATTCTGGATAACTCGGTGCGAAAGATAAAGGAACCTAATAAGGGACTGTGGATTATGGCCGGTGACTATAACTCATACAGCCGGAAAGACAATCACCACTATAAGTGGAATAATGCTTCTCCCGGTTTTACCGCGCAGGACTACATGATTTTCAATTCGCCTTTCTTTGATTTGGTGAAAGAATGCTATCCGGACGACTTTTTTCCGTCCTGCGGCAATCTCAGGATTGACTATATGTATGTTTCCAAGCCAATGCTTAAGGCTTGCGCTGATGTATATGCGGAGCCGGACGAGTATACAAAGAGGGAGAAGGATCCTACGGGGATTACAAGCTTCTACATCCCGTCGGACCACTATCCGATCATTGCCGATTTCAAGTTGTCAAAAATGAAATAACCAGCATATGAAGAAAACAGTTTTGCTTCTATTATCTGCCGCTTTGGCCGTCGCTGTTTGCTCCTGCAACACGGACGACGGTCCCAAGCGTCCGGTCCGGAGCGAGTACATCAAGGTGTACGAAACTTCTCCGGAAAAGACGGTGGACGCCATTCAGGTCCCGTTTGAAGGGGTCCAGGATGGTAAGATTCACGTTCTGGCAAATGTGCCGGTTCAGTGGAAATACTTTGTAGACCAGACAGACACAGGCACGGACTGGTTCAAAATCAAGGCTGTGGAAGAGGTTGAGCCCGGACACATCCTGGTAACCTATGATGCCGAGTCCATCCTGGCCCTGAATTCGCTTGACAGGCGCTCCGGAAGACTGAGTTTCTCCTGCCCGGAGGAGTCTCTGGGGAAATTCCTTCCTGTCAAGCAAGGGTACTCCCGGCATTTCATGGAGGATTTTTCCGGTGAGCCGGACAAAACACTCGTCATCACGGGCAAGAAGAGCTACACGACTGAAGAGTATCCTGTCCTGAACGCCGATTTTTGCGACTATATTTCTTTTAATGCCTGGGCGGAAACAACCAATGAATTCCTGAGCAAGAATATCACACTGGATATTACCGTCTCCGGCGGCAAGTTTTATGCTACCGGGCTTACCACATACCGTGTCAATGTGCCCATCGGCACCGGAGCCGACAAGAATAACATAAGGTATTTGCTTCTTGTCGGGAACGGTGAACGTATGAGCGCGCAGACAAAGTTTACTTTCAGCACTTCAAACGATGATCTGGTCTATGTCCATATCGACAATTTCGCCGCCTACAAGGTTACGGAAGCCGAGATGGGTCTGCTGATCACCGATGAAGACTTTGATGAAGACGGAGAGGGGGCCGATTGGATATGATGAAAAGGTTATTACTCTCAATCCTGGCCATCCTGGTTGTAATCCCGGCACTGGCCCAGCAGCCGATGACCGTCTCCGGCACCGTTCGGGACGAAACCGGAGAAGTAATGGTAGGCGTCATCGTGGTGGCGAAGAATGCCAAGGGTAACACGGTTGCAACTGCCACAACCGACATGTCCGGTAAATACTCAATCCAATGCGGCAGCAAGGACGTCCTGGACTTTCATTTTCTTGGATTCGAGAAGGCGACGGAAAAGGCTGCCAAGCGCGTGGATGTGATTCTCATTCCAGATGCGGCATCTACCCTTGATGCGGCCGTCGCCATTGGTTTCGGCGCCGTTAAAAAGGCGGACCTTACCGGCTCTGTAACCAACGTGAAGATGGCGGAAATCCGCAACGAGCCTGTGCTCTCCATCGACCAGGCGCTGCAAGGGCGCGTGGCGGGTCTGGAAATCACCAGTACGGACGGCGAACCGGGATCCGAGTCCATTATCCGTATCCGTGGATCCCGCTCTTTATCCGCCGCCTCAAACGACCCTCTCATCGTGGTTGACGGCGTAACGGATGCTATTTCTTCACTCAACGACATCAATCCGGCCGATATTGAAGCCATATCGGTGCTTAAGGATGCATCGGCCACGGCTATTTACGGTGCCCGAGGTGCCAATGGCGTCATTATCATTACTACCAAAGGCAGTTCGGATAGTTCGGATTCGGCCTCGAACTTCTCCCTGACGTTTAACAGTAGTGCAGGTGTGTCTTATCTGCCCCGTAATCTGGATCTGATGAACGCCGAGCAGTATGGCATCTACCGCAACGAGTATTACCAGCACATCGGCACATCCTCTTCCATGAATATGAACACACCGCTCAGCGGCCTGTCGGTAAAGACCCCTTTCACTTACGGGGAAGGCACCAACTGGATCGGCGATGTGACCCGGGTGGCGCCATATCAGAACTATAACGTGTCTATGAACGGTTTCAACGGCAAGCAGAAATTTTATGCTTCTCTGGCCTACAGCGACGAACAGGGTATCATCAAGAAGAGCGGAAAACAGAACTTCACCGGCACGCTTAACGTTTCTAACAAAGTGTTCAAATGGCTCACCTTGGGTGCATACCTCCGTTACCAGTATCGCCTTCAGGACAATTTCCTTACGCAAATCGGCGGTGGAGGAATCAACTATGCGGCGCAGTATCTTTCCCCGCTCATCACCCCGAAGGATTCGTATAATCCGCTGGATAATTCGGCAACCAACATAGCCAACGCAGTTGTGCGCCTGAACGAAAATACGGATCACACCGACCGAAGCATGCTCAATATTTCCGTCAATGCATCGGCAAGAATTTCTGCCCCTCTGAAGTATAAGACAAAATTCAGTTATTACTTCTTCGACCGCCAGCGTTACCAGTATAATCCGTCCACACTCCCTTCCAGGACTGAGGCTATGGGTGGATCGGCTTACCGTGAGAATTATGGTGAACAGAGTCTTTATTATGAGCAGACGCTGGAATACTCCAGGGAATTTGGACGCCATCATATGGATATAACGGCCGGACAAACCTTCAAGCACCAGACAATGCATAGATTCTCTCTTGACGGAGACGGATACATTGTGGATGCCGTCAAGTGGAACAACATGGCCGCAGTAACCAACAAGGAGAGTTACGGTGCCAATACTGAGCAGGAGATAAAGGATAAGGTGGCTTTCTTTACACGTTTGAATTACAATTACAAGCGCCGTTATTACCTTACCCTTACCGGCCGATTGGATGGCGCCTCCAATTTTGCCGCCAATCACAAATGGGGCTTTTTCCCTTCCGGTGCCTTCAAGTGGTCCGTATACAAAGAACCATGGTTTGATAAAGCCGATTGGCTGGATGATTTCTCCCTTAAGGTAAGCTTGGGCCAGAGCGGAAACGATGTCAACAAGGCATACCGTTCCCTGGCAAGACTTGGGTCCAGTTCGGGCGGATATCCCTTTGGCGGACACTATACCCAGCAGTACTGGCAGTCCCGCATTGCATCCCCCAACCTGACCTGGGAAACCACAACTGCCGGCAATATTGCTCTGGAGATGGCATTCTTGAACAGCAGGCTCAGTCTTACCGTGGAAGCCTACAAGACGATTACCAAAGACCTCCTGCTCACGGTGAAGGTCCCTCAGCATACCGGTTACGACGACAAATACGAGAATATCGGCCGTACCAGCAGCCAGGGAGTAGAATTCAGCATGAGTTCCCGCAACATTGTCAAACGCAGTTTTTCCTGGTCCACATCTTTCTCCATAACGCACAATACTTCCATGGTAGATGATCTGGGGCCCGAGTCGGAAGTTGCGATAAGGCAGGCTCCCACGCAGGTTGCTTACACTACCGTCGGCTACCGGGTGGGCTATCCTGTCAATTCCTTCTGGGGTTTCCAGTATGCCGGTGTATGGCATAACCAGGAAGAGATAGACCGAAACAAGATTACCCATTCCTTTGCCAACGACCAGGCCTCTACCAAATTGGGCTATCCTATCTTTATAGACCAGAACCACGACGGTTCCCTGGACTCCAGAGACATTGTGTTCCTTGGTTCTCCCGACCCCATAGCCTACGGAGGCTTGCAGAACTCATTCCGTTTGAATCGGCTCTCCCTTGGCATATATTTCACTTATTCTTTTGGTGGGAAGGTGCTGAATTACTCGGAATTCTATATGGCCGGCTCGCGCAGGACAAACCAGTACGCTTACATGGTTAATGCCTGGCATCCGATCGCAAATCCCAATTCCAACCTTCCCCGTGCGGGTATCTTCGACGCCAGCGCCCTACCCAGTTCGTTCCTCATCCACGACTCTTCGTACCTCAGGCTTAAAAACCTGAGTCTGAGTTATCGGTTCAATATCAAGAGCAGGATTATCCGCGAACTTGAGGCTAGCGTCTCCGGCGAGAATCTGTATCAGTGGACCTCATATAATGGTTTTGATCCTGATGTCTCCTCAGGCAGCGTAAAAGGGTATGACAATTCGTGGTATCCCAAGTCCCGCCGTTTTGTAATCTCGATTCAAATGAAATATTGATGTGTCGTATGAAACATTTAAGAACAATCCCGATAATTGCACTTGCGCTCTCTCTGGTATCTTGCTCGTTAAAGGAAGATTCCTCGGCAATTGTAAATCCATACGATTTCTTTAATACGGAGGTCCAGATTCGTGCGGCTGTGAATGGTTGCTACGATCCGTTGCACTATATTCATAACCTTAAATATTTTATCGCACTGGAAGGAGCCACAGACCTGGCGTCTACAGACGGATCTGCCCAGCAGGATGCGCGCTTCGACATTAACCCGGCCAGCCCCGGTGCCGCCTCCCTGGTGTGGAGATGGAGTTGGACTGGCGTACGTTTTTGCCTGAGCACCATTGCCGGCATCGGACGCTCCTCGCTGGCCGACAATAAAAAGATGCCATATGAAGTAGAGGCCCGCGTCCTGCTCAGTTATTACTACTATGTGCTCACCAGTTTCTTTGGAGACGTTCCTTTTTATGAGGACTATGTGGAAACCGACGATGATATGATCCGTATCGGCAAACTGGGGCGCATGAGTGCGGTGGAAACCCGTAAAACCCTTATAGACGAGTTGTTGCTGTATGTTCCCATGCTTCCTCAGATTCGCACTTGCGACCAGGAGTACAACACCTGCGGTGCGGCGATGGGCTGGATGCTGATTGCGAAGATGGCTGCGTGGAATAAAGACTGGGACAATGTCATCTATGCCGGAGAACACTTGGAGGCTATATATGGAAGTCTGGACAAATATTCCTACATGGATGTCTGCTTCCGTAACAAGAACACGCCGGAATCCATTTTTGAAGAGAACCATGAGTATGTGGAAGGCGGTATTGAATATATCACCTATTCCGGCCTTGCCATCTCGTCTCTGGTGCTCCCTTATCCCAAGACTGCCGGCACGGCCATTTACGACGGTGTCACCATCCCCGAAATAGGTGTTAATGCTACCTGCTATACGCCCCTGAGACCCACCAGCCATATGAAAAACGATATCGCGCCCACAGGCACCGGCGATATCCGTCGCGACATCAATATTTCCAGAGGTTGGAACGGGGTGAATTTCGGCGGCGGCAGCCAGTGGATGGGTCAGAAGTTCTGGTGCTTTGGCGTTTACAGGAACTATGACAACACCAACTACAAGATTTTCCGTTATGCCGATGCAGTTCTCCTGCTTGCAGAAGCATGGTGTGAGAAAGGAGATTATCCCAAGTCCGTGGACTATTTGAATATGGTCCGTAAACGCGCACAGATTGATGACTATACCTTTATAAACGCGGTCAAACTCCGCGGCGAAATCAGGGATGAGCGTGCCCGCGAACTGTTTGGCGAATTCGGACGCAAGTATGATCTGGTTCGCTGGGGAATCTGGTACGATCAGGTACTTGCCTACAACACTTATAGTAAGGCGCAGGAGAACATCCGTCCATGCCACGAATATTATCCCATTCCGGATGTCCAATGTGCCCGCTCGGGTCGTATACTGTCCAATCCGGAGTATGAAAAGTACAATCTTTCAGGAATAGAATAAAGGATATGAAAAAGATTGCAATAATAATGTTTGCCCTGCTGGCTGCAGTTTCCTGCACAGAGCACAAGGCAGAATATGACCAGACCCTGGGGCTTCTCTCGGAGTACAATATCCTTTCCAAGGATGGAGGCAGCACTCAGGTAGCGGTGTTCTCAAACACATCATGGACTGTGGAAATGGACCGTCAGGTATCCTGGGCATCCATAGACCGTTTTGACGGATATAAGTCCGGCTATCTGGTATTTGATTACGATATCAACTATGGCCGCGCCCGCCGCGTGATTCTGGTGTTCAAGGCTGGAGACCAGACCCGCACGCTGAATATGTATCAGAATGCTTTCCTTTCGGATTCTGATTGTAAGATGGATCTTGATGCTTCATCTATCGATGTTGATGCGAGCGGAATCACAAAAGTCATTCCTTTTTCTACCAACCTGGTGTATAATCTGGATGAGATGTACCTGACTCTTTCTTATCCGGAAGGCCAGGAGCCTGCAACACCGTGGATTACTCTCAAGAGTGTGGAAATAGACAAGGTTACCCTTGAGATAGCTCCCAATACTACCGGGTCGGCCCGCATGGCAAATGCCAGGATTTCCCACACGGATGCCGGTTCTTACGACTCCACCGAAGGAGATACGGTCCATTCGAACACAATAACTGTAGTCCAGACTAAATAGCCATGAAAAAGATAACGATATATTCAATAATAGCTCTTCTGCTATTCCAGTCCTGCGACAAGAACCAATATTATGTGTTTGCTCCCGACGAACTGGGTATGCCGGAGCATGAATACTATGTTGGAGAGAATGGAGATGGAATAGAAATCCAGTTCCTTACAAGCAAGCCCGGAACAGTATCTCTGGTCAACCAGGATGACGATGCATGGGTTAAGCTGGGCACCACCCAATTTAAGGAAGATGGCAGCATCCCGGTTCAAATCCTGAAGAATGACGGCTTCAAACGCCGCTCGGACATCCTTTTCGTCACAGATACCAGAAAGGACACGGTCTCTGTGTTCCAGAAAGGTGCCGTTGAAGAAAAGTTCTATGTCTCCGCCGGTTCGATGGTCGTGTTCAACGGCAGCACAGAAGTGAATACCGTCGCGGCGGACATAAACGTGCCTCTCAGCAGCATAGAAGTCGAAGTCCGTTTTTCCGGCGCTGAACAGTGGATCCATGATTATCAGCTCACCAACAGTTCCTTCACATTCAAGACAACCGACAATCCGGACAAGAACTATATGCGTCGGGCCAACATTGTCCTGACCTATGTGGACGGATGGAAGGAAACGCAGACTGCAGTTATTGCGGTTCTACAGGCCCGGTCGGACAATAAGGTGGGCACCACCTTTACTCCCGAAGATCTTCACAGTGTGGCCACGGTGGAAGGATATACCCTACCGGAAGATGCCCTTATCGAGGGCTACATCGTAAGTACCAATGAAGGCGGGAACGCCGGAGACGCCCAGGTGTATGACTATAAACAAGGTACCGGTGTTATCGACTATACTCTCACAGAGCGCACTGCGTATCTTGAGAGCCTGGATGGCAAGTATGGCTTCAGGCTCATTACCCCTACATCTTCGGACAATGAGTTCCAACGCTATAGCCGTATATGCCTTAAGGCTGGCGGGGCTGTGGTGAAGAAGTCCGGAGGGGAGCCTGTCCAGTACACCATCGAAGAAGTCAAGTCAGGAGATATTCTTACCAGTGCGGACGGAAAGCTCTCGATGCCATGGAAAGAAAAGCACATCACCGAGCTTACCGACGATGATATCAATACCCTGGTTAAGATCAAAGATTGCGAGATAGCGATGCGTAAAGGCCCCTTCACGCCCGTGAATGAAGGCTATACGTCCCTGTGCGGATACAACCGTCTGGCAAAATATCCCATCCTTATCCGAGACATCACCGGTGGTAGCATGTATATGTTCACCAACATGACCTGCACCTATCGCCGCAACGGAGAAACCCTCCCTTACGGCAGCGGCGACATAACCGGAATTGTGGTCCATGAGGATTACAAGAGTTTCGAGAAGGACGGTGACATAGGCCGCTACCAGCTTCGCCATCTCCTTCGCGAGGAAATCGACCTCAAGAAAGATTTTGCGGACAACTTCTCCGGCATCATCACCGAGTTCCGCTACACCATCTTCCCCGAAGAATTCCAGGAAACCAAGCTTACGGATCCTATTCTCGCCACCAAGGGCAACGGAGAACTGTGCCACACATATGGCCCGGTAAGCAATTTCTCCCCGACCTATTTCTACATCGGAGAATGCGGAAGCAAGAAGAAAAACCATTATAAAGAAGGCGCCGGAATCGAACTGGACGGAGGTGGCATCTACGAGCCCTGGATTGGCACTGAGGATGCCCAGAATACGGACGGCAAGGGTTGGTTCAAAGACAACCTCAAGATCAGCTGGTCCAACAAATACTGGTGGGATTCCTCCAACGGCCGCGGCTATTGCTGGCTGGTTATCTTCAGCACGGCTGGAATCGTCTCTGACAGGGTTTCCATGCAATTTGCGATGTACAACAACTCCCAAAGCGCCCGTTCACCGCGCTACTGGAAGGCCCAGTACTCGCTCACCACGCACGACTGCTCGCCGTCAACTGACTCCGAGTGGATCGACATCGGCGAATTCACCGTCCCTGACGTTGCCATCTGGGCCTCCCAGAACGACTGGCAGACCCTCGGCACCCGCGTTTACGACTTCCCGCTTCCCACGGAAATCCTTGGGAAAGAGAGCGTGAGCATCCGTCTCATGCCCCGCAACAATAAAGCTGCCGCCAAGTCCGTGGATTCATACGACTCCAGCACGATCAGCAATGGCAGCGGCTACAACACAATGGATTATTTTGCAGTACGCTACAACAAGTAGAATATGAAAAGACTTATATTATCAGCAATTTTTCTCCTGCCGGCGTTCTATGCCTGCACCGATACTTCCGAAGAAGCGTACAAGGTGGTGACAGGCGTTGTGCTCAGCAATGATAAGGTGGATCTCCACGTCGGACAAACCACCACGATTACGGCGACCGTTATGCCGGAATCGCTTGGAATGGGCGTTGTCTGGAGCGTATTGGACGATGTTTATGCCGATGTGACCGACGGCACCATCACCGCGAAGGCGGAGGGCGTCACTTACGTTTTGGCCACTTCAGCCGACGGAAGCCAGAAAGCAGCCTGCATGGTGAGCGTCAACCCTGCAGGCAAGTACAGCGTATACATTAAAGACGAACTTGGCAATCCCGTTACCGGCATTTACGGCTATCCCGGGATGTCCGAAATCCTGTCGGCCTCAACGACCGACGGCGAGACGCACGAGTTCACCTGGAGCATTGAAAATGCCGCGGCGGGTTCCATCACCGATGACGGCATTCTCACGCTCAGTGCATCGGCAAGCACCGATCCCGCGTTCGTTTATGACGCAGAATCCTTCGTCAAAGTCGCTACGGAAGACGGTTTCGGCTGCAGGATTCCCCTCCGGAGCAGCCTGTACAATGGAATCCGGTACAAGGATACGTTCCAGGCCGCCGGCCAGCCCGTCATTGTCAGGAAGGAAAGCAGCAATCCTTTCGCCGTTCTTTACGAGGGGGCGTCAGGTCCCATTGCCATCCCGGCCGATGGTATCACCTTTGACCTGAGCAACACTGCGGATTTCTCCATCCATAAGGAAGCCGGCGCATACTCGCTTGTGGCGGGGGATGCTGCAAACGGAGTATCCACCAAACTCAGTGTCAGCACGATCGGGTCCACCTGGAAAGTGGAAATCGCCGAGTTCCAGATTGGCGATGCTGTCGATGCGGAGATAGATATCAACGATTTTGCCTCCTTCAAGGCGTTCCTGGCCGCTTGCCAGCCTGGAAAGACCATCAAGGGCAAGGTGATGGCTGATGTCGCGCTTACATCCTCCGAGGTCGAAGAGATCGATGCGCTTTATCCCGTTGCTGATTTCGATGGAATCGTCGAAGGCAACCATCACACCATCTCCGGGCTTGTCAAACCGCTCTTCGGTGTACTGAGTGGAAAGGTCAGCGACCTTACACTGAATTCCACGCTGAATATTACCGGGGCGGCAGGTAATGTGGGTGTTTTCGCACATTCTGCTACCCATGCAATACTGACCGGCTGCGTTTCGAAGGGATCGGTAACATCCACCGTGGCTGAGGTCGACGGCGATCTCGCCCTGGGCGGTCTGGTCGGCAGCATTTCCGACTGTACCCTTATCGCCTGCCAGAACCAGGCTGCCGTTACCAACCACACCGCTGCAAGCGGCATTGCCTGCATAGGCGGGCTCGTCGGCGTTGCGGATGGTGCCAATACGCTCACCGGCACTGCTTCTGATTATAACAGCAACAGCGGTACGATCCTGGAGGATTCAAAGACACTGGATGTCGCCGTCGGCGGTATCTGCGGTTATTCCTGCTCCGATGCCTCCGACTTTGCGTATGCCAGGAACTTGAGTACTAAGGATGCCGGCGACATCACAATTCAGAACAATACGAAGAACAAGATTTATGTCGGCGGTATTCTCGGAAGAAGTGCCGTGACCTCGTCACTGGACTATGCAAACAACGCAGGCAAGATTCTCTTCAAAGACCTGACATTGTCTGCAACCGGGCAGGTTTTTGCCGGCGGTATCATCGGCGGATGGACGGAGTCCGGCGTACAGACAATTACCGGATGTGTCAACTCGGGATGCATAGAATCTGATTCAAGCGACCATAACGACTTCAATGCCGGAGATACCAAAACTCCACTTTGGTCCTGCTTCGGTGGTATAGCCGGAATGGGAGCAAGCTCCAGCAGCCAGAGTTTGAACGGTGGATGGAACACTATAACCGGAAAGACATTCACCAATTGCACCAACTCTGCCTACATCTGGATTTATGGCAGGATGCGTTACTGTATCGGAGGTGTTGTTGCCTATACCGAGAATAATATTTCAGGTTGTGTCTGCACGGGTAATATCACCGGGCATGCGAGCGGCGGTATCGGTACTGTGAATGGCAACTATCACAGAAACGTTACCGGTGGTGTAGTGGGCTTGTTTACGGGCTCTACCATCTCCTCATCAAAGTATGATGGCACACTCAACACAAACGGTTCTTCCCCGTTCTCCTATGACGGTGGTATAATTGGCTATGCATACACAGGGTCAATAACGTTTAATACCTGCAAAGTGGGCGGTTCTACCCATGGTGCCGGTACCGGTCAGGGGCGCTCAGCCGTAATGGTCAATAACAGCAACAACTCGGTAACTTATACTTTTACGGATTGCGTAATTAAGAAGGGCACCATCTCTTATGCAAGCGGCTCGAAAGCAACGATCAACAGTGATTCAGATGTTACAGCAGATCATTGCTTTGGAGCAGGCTCAAGTAACTACACCATCACTGGTAACGTCCTTCCTACGGTCGCAGATTCCATTGATTGATAGAACGAATTGAACAAATTATTGAATCAAAATACACTATGAACACAAAACTAATCTACACGTCGCCTGAATGTGAGCTAATGCTCATTCAGCAGGCCAAGCCTCTTTGCCAGAGTGTCATTCCGGATCTTTCACTCGATCCATTACAGGACGATCCTGATGCAATTGAATGGATAATCTAAAATGTATTGCCTTATGAAAAAGATCATTCTCCTTTCTGCTGCAATACTAGGTATTTTCAGCATCGCTTCTTGCGTAAAAGAAACACAGGATCCGACCGAACTGGGCATCGGCCGCACTGTTATCAGTGCCACCGTCGCTTCCACTAAGACTGGCCTGGGCGCTTTGGATGATGTTAACCACAGGTGGCCCAACTACTGGAAGACCGGCGATGTTTTGAGTGTCAACGGAGTTGATTCCGAAGGCCTGGACGTTGGCTATAATGACCAGGCTTCTGCCGAGTTCTCTTTCACGTCCTCGCTGACATCTCCTTACTGCGCCGCATATCCGGCATCTGCAGTCAGTGGCTACAGCGCAGGCAGCGCAACGGTTACCGTGCCCGCGACTCAGAATTATGTTGATGGTTCTTACGACCCCGAGGCGTTCCTTCTTATAGGAAAGAGCGATACCAAATCCATAGCGTTGTCCTCTCAAGTCAGTGTTATTCACTTGAGCTTGACCGGCACTGCTTCCATTACCAGCGTCAGGCTGACAGGAGGCGTCGGGGCGGCTTTGAGCGGTTCATTTACTACGGATTATGCCACGACTTTGACTCCTTCATCCGTCTCTAATGTTGTAGAGATGGTTACTGCAAGCCCTGTCGATCTTCCTGCAGAGTTCTTCATCTGTGTGCCTGCCGGCCTCAGTGGAGCCCTCAAGGTCGAAGTGTTCGACAACGCTGGCGGTTCAATGACCAAAAATGCAAGCATCGCCTCGGCTCTCGCCGCCGGCAAGGTGTTCTCGCCTTCAGCATTAGCATACACTGCTGATTCTTATGCTCCCGTCATTACTGCAGAGGGCATCACGAGTTCCACTGCAGTCATCTGTTGGAATAACTCTCCCGAGGCCGCATATACCATCGGCGTTTACTCCGATTCCGGCTGCTCATCTCTTGTAGACAGCTATTCAGTCGATGCCGGCAATGCTTGCTGGGGCGGAAATTCACCCAGGTTCTGCATAAGCGGTCTTGATGCTGCCACTACATATTATGTGAAGGTCACCAACGATGATCATAGCGCGGACAGCAACATTCTGCCCGTCACCACCGCTACATTCGACATCGTGGAGGTATCCAACACTCCTGCCGCCGTCGATGACGTCATCCTTGCAGAAGACTTCGGCGAACTCCGTTGGGACAGCGACCTAATTGGCCGTGGCGTAGGTTATTTCGCCACTTCCCAGGATTCTTTCGCAAATTCTGAAGTCAGTCAGTTCTTGCCCATCGATACAAACAGTGAGAAGGTTCTCGGTGCTCAGACCACAGCGCTCGGCGCCAGCCGTCTTGCTCACTGGGCTCAGGGCGAAAACAACAATCTGTATATCCACCCTGGATATATCAAACTCGTCGGCAGCAAGAAGGTTACGCACATTGTAACCCCTGCCCTCGAAAGCATTCCTGACGGAAAACTTGCAACTATTGATGTCGAAGTGACAGCAAGTCCATACTTCAGCGAATCCAGCGCTTCCTTCTGCACTACCAACGCCATTGTTGCGGTCCAGACTGGCTCACTGAATGAGTTGACGGACGTAACCAATACAAACACTCTTGATCTCACGACCAACAAGCAGGACATCACCCTCGACGCTGCAAGCGCCTGGAAGACCTACAAGGTCACCCTCTCCGATGTGGTGAAGGGCAACCGTATCGCCTTCGGTGCCGCAGATGGAGTTAGCGGCAACGATGCTCGCATGCTCCTCAGCGACATCAAGATTACCATCAAGGCTCTTGACGATCCGGCTCTTACCGCAAGTGTGAAGAGCGTGTCTTCCAGCACAGCTGCATTCAAGTGGACCTATGGTGGCGACGCCTCAGATGACATTGCTAAGCCTTACACTGCATCCCTGTACAGCGATAGCGCTTGCACTTCACTGGTTGTCTCTCATGATTTTGAAGCCAATGCTTCTTGCTGGGACGGAAAGAGTCCTTGCTTCTCCTTCGGCGGCCTTGCTCCTTCCACCACCTACTGGCTCGTAGTTGAAGATACGGATAGCGGAACAGTTGCAGACGCCGTCAGCGCCACTACCGAGGCCTTCACTCCTGTGGACGCTACTACAGTGTCTAACGCCGCAGTCGGTGATGTCATCCTTGCAGAGGACTTCTCAGAGATTGGCTGGGGCCCGGATGAGTTTGCCGTTGCGGCAGGTATCGTTCCTTCCCCCAAGAATCTGGATGTTCTTTCCGGTGTAAATCCCGCCGGCTCTTATACAACATACAGCAATACCGGTCAACGTATCTTCGGCACAGGCGTGGACCTTGGCACCAGCCGTCTGTCTAAAGGCTGGGGCTTCTTCGGGAACAGTGCAACATTCTTAAGAGACGCATATTTGCGAATCGCTTCCACCACCGGCCGCACTCACCTTGTCACTCCTGCACTTGCCGGTATTCCTGCGGGCAAACTAGCAACCATCGATGTGACGGTTACGGCAACTAAGCACGAATCTAATACAAATGATGTTGCAGTGTTTGTCAGTGACAAGTGCGAGATGAACGGTGCAACGGATCCCAGCAGTTCCAGTTTCCGCAAATACACTATTGACGGTTCAGCTACCGCACTTCCTAATAACGGAACTGCCCTGGGCATCACCTCTGTGAAGACCTGGGAAACCAAGACCGTGAGCATCTCCAATATAGACTCTGGGTGCCAACTTATCATCGGTTCCCTTGAGAATATTGACGGCAAGAACCGTTTCAGCATTACCGATGTCAAGGTCACGATAACAGCCCTCATTGACGATCCTGTCATGAAGATCATGGATGAGGCTACGTTCAACGCATTTGTAAGCGCAGTGGCAACCGACAAGACAATCCCCGCAAAAGTTACTCAGAGCTTCACCGTCTCGTCCGCTACTGCAGAGGCCTTTGCATCCATAGAGGACTACGAGGGCACCTTCGACGGCAACGGATACACCATTACCGGTCTCACAAAGCCTTTGTTCAACGATCTTAAGGGTACCGTCAAAGACCTTACGCTCAACTCAACGCTGAACATAACTTCAGACCAAACAGATATCGGTATTCTCGCAAATGTCCTGTCAGGTACAGCAACCGGCTGTACTTCTCAGGGAAGCGTTACGTTTAATGTCGGCAGCGCAGTATCTGGTGAGCGCAGGATTGGCGGTATGATCGGTTCTATCTCGGGCACTGAAGCATCTATTACCGCTTGTACTAATGAGGCCAGCGTTACCAACGAAACCACAAATACCACTGATGGTGAACTAATTGTGGGCGGTGTTCTTAGTACCTCCTGGGTTGCTGAATTCAGCATTTCCGATTGCTCTAATACCGGTACTATAACAAACAATGCTTACTGGGAGAAGGCTATTTCGGTGGGCGGTATTATCGGCCAGGCTGGAAATGGCGCAAGCGCTACTTCAACTGTGCTGAACGTTTCCGACTGCACCAACAGTGGTGCTGTGAGTAACACCGGGAACAGTGCAGCAAGCAACAACGTGGGCGGTGTCATTGGCTGGATTCGTCACGGTACCTATAGCGGTAACTCAAATGAGGGCACAGTTTCCAATTCCGGTGAAGCACCCAATAACTACGTTGGAGGTGTATTTGGATATGTTGACTTGAATTGCACCTTCCAGAACCATTCCAATAGCGGCCTTGTTTCCAATTCCGGTGAAGCCACATCGGCTAATAATGTCGGAGGAATAATTGGATCTATTGCTGGTAAGAAACCCAACTATAACACCATTGCTTCTGGCTACAAGTTTACCAATTCGGGTAGTATCGAGAACTCCGGCAGCGCGAAGAATATCAATATCGGAGGTCTGTTGGGAAGAAACAATACTGGCTATTTCACTATGACCGGTACATCCAGTGCATATTGCAGAAACAGCGGAAATATTACCGATACTTCCGGAGATGCCAAGAGCGATGGCGGAGATATCTCTATCGGAGGTATTGTTGGATATACCACTACCGGTATCAAGATGCAGTACGCTCGTAATTCCGGAGACATCTATGTCACTGGAGACAAGGGTAGCTCGGCTATCAATGTCGGTGGTATCGGAGGATGGATCAGCAACGCTTCCTTCAACTTCAACAACTGCAGGAATACGGGCGATGTCACCGTTGACGCCACCACTACCGCTTCCATCTGGGCAGCAGGTATTGTCGCTTGTCCAAAACCCAACTCAACCAATCATTATTACTGGCGTTCCAATGCCACCATCGATACCCATTTGGCGACGGTCGGCGGTGAGAATTACACAGCCGGTTTGATGGCAACCGTCGAAGGCAGCGACGCCAGCAGCACATTCACTATGACAGGACACAGACTGGCCGGCACCGTTTGGGGCAGCAAGACCACGACAGGTCTATTCTGCTGTACCAAGAATGCAAGCGCCTCCTTCTCCATCAAGAAAGGCGATGAAAATAATCCAAATATGATTGCCCCCGGCACCGTCAGGAAGGACAACGTCAATGACAATACCATCAACGACATCTCTGATGTAAATATCGGTGTTCTCGCTGGTGGCGCTGGTTCTACTTACGATCTTACCTCCGTAATAGCTGACGAGCACATTACAGTAGAGTCTTGGTAGTTTAATCTTTAAGAGTACAATATGAAAAAAGAATACACACACCCTGTTGCAGAGCAAGTGCCATTGCTCATGGACCAGTCTCTATGTCAGGCTTCCATCGTGAGGTATATGCTTATTGCAGATCCTGGTGCGACAAGCGGACCAACGGTTTTTGATGAAGATTCCGACTAAAGGGAGGAGGAAATGAATATGATGAATAATATATTGAAATTCTGTTTTATCCTTGCTGTTGTAGGGAGTTGGCTCACGGCTTGTTCGGAAGAGCAAACTCCCTCCCAGCCCGGAATCGAGCCTGATGGTATCGTCTTGAGTGCCTCTCTATCCGATGCCCATACCAAGACAATTCTTGGTGCTCTCGAAGATGGAAAGTACCCTGTTAAATGGACGACTGGGGACAGGATTTCCGTGAACGGCACCCCGTCTGACAATGCCGTCACGGAGGATAACCAGACTGTCGTTGACTTTACTGTGAGCGGTTCATTAACCGCCCCATACAAGGTGCTTTATCCAGAGACTACATCGGCCAATGTCATCTCCCTTCCTGACACACAGAACTATGTGGCGGGCAGTTTCGACCCGGATGCAGCTGCTGCTTATGGCAATGCCGTTAAGTCCAGCGGTGGTTATAGCGTGTCGCTAAATAGTTTCTGCGGCCTTATCCGCTTTGCCCTCAACGGCAGCGCAACTTTGGACAGGATTGAGTTGAACAGCCTGGGTTCAGAGAAACTCTATGGTAGTTTTACTTTGGCAACTGATGGCGATGGCTTTACCGGCGTGTTCTCTGGTGGAACAACTGGCACACTTACATATAGTTTTGGAAGTGGCCTTACGCTGAGCGGATCAGACACTTACATCTACATTGCTATCCCTGCCCAGAGATATGCCTCTGGCATCGAAGCCTTGGTTTATCAGACCGATGGTGCTTTCATGCGCCTGAAGTTCTGGGGTAGCGGCTACACACTGGAAAGTACAAAAGTAATTGCCATGCAGAGCAAGACTTACGCCGCCGGCCGCACGGAGAACCTCTTCGCTGCCGGAAGCCTTACTGCAGAGAGTGGCACGGCGTCGGCTACCATCATAAACGTAGGGGTTTATAACCTGTATGCACAGAGCAGCCGTAACAAAGATTACATGTCCTTGACGAACTCCAATGTCCGCGCCGCATTAGGCGAAGCCGTAAATAAGATGGGGGCCGACATCATCGGTATCAATGAGATTGACAGTAATTTCCTTAACGATGGAAGTTACTCCATCAAGACCCTTTCCGGATTGTCTGGATACACATGGGAGCTTGACCATCCGGATGATATCGACCGTGATGGGAATGCTATTTTTGGTTATTCTTATTCTACTTCCTGTAAATTTGCCGATGGGTTCGCTTACAAGAATTCGATGTTCAGCATCACGGACCATGACTGGGTATGGATTTCACACGTCGCCGACAATACCTACTATACTAGCAAGTCTTCCGCTTATGGTAACAGCGGTGGTCCGGAGACCACCTGCGCCTATGCCAAGTTCACCCATACGACATCTGGAAAGCAGTTCTATGTGTTCGTAACCCATACCTCCACAACTGACCATATAGGCAGCGAGGTCGATGCGCCTAAAACTGATGGCAAGTATGACAAGGAGAACGAACTCATTGTGGCCCGCAGGGCGAGGATTGTAAACAACCTCAAGTACTTCTGTAACGCCAAGGCCGGGAGCCTTCCTTATATAGTGATGGGTGACTTTAACTTCGGGCCTTACTACGACACCAAGAAGACCAGGGCCGATGCCGCTTATACATCGATGACCAGTGGCGGACTTACCAACGCCTACGACGAAGTGTACGCGGCTGGTAATATGTCCGATATATATATCAGTTACCCCGGAACCCAGACAGGAAGTAATTGGGGTGCCCATTACATGACCAATATGAAATACCCCCAGTTCCGCATAGACCACATCTGGCTCAAGGACGGATCAACCCAAAACATCTCTGCTGAGACATACAAGACGGTACGAGTCACTTACGATGTCACGTCAAGTGTAGCTGTTCTAGATGAAGAAACTGGTGAACCGACGGGTGCAACTGAAGAGGTTACCAAAACATGGTGTCCTTCAGACCATTTCCCTGTAGTTGCCCAAATATTGTTTGAATAGACGCCAACAGTTATGAAAAAAGTATATACAATATTTAGCATATTAGCACTGTTCGCTCTCAGTTTCGGCTGTGCCAAAGAAATTGACCTCCCTCAGGACGAACTCCTTTCGCAGTACGCCCTCAGTCAGCCGGGGGACGAAAGCACTGTTACCGTTGTGTTTTCTGTTCCTGAATATGCAGAACCTCTTGAAACCAAGACCGCTCTTGGCACCAAGGACGGTTCTTCCTATCCCGTGAGGTGGTCTACCGGGGACCAAAATCGCGTTTCACTTAACGGATCTGCCCCCACTGAATCCACCAAGGATTCTGACACACAGATTTCGGCTTCTTTCAAGCCGACTTCTGGTCTGTCGGTCTATAATTTCCTGTACAGGGGTGTTGACGGTCACGATAACCAGGTCTCCATTCCCGCTTCCCAGACATATTATGCCAATGACTTTGACGACGCGGCTATGCCCATGTATGCAGCCTCTGCAACAAGGCCTTCCGGGACGGTTACATTCAATCACCTTTGCGCCCTTCTGAAGTTCTCCATCACGGGTTCTTTCGCCAGCGGCAAGGGAATTCTCTCCATGAATCTCAAAGCCGTGGCCGGTGACAAATCACTCTCGGGGAACTTCACCATTGGAAAGAACGGCTCAGGTCTTCTCAACGGCACCCTCACCCCGGCATCTGGAGGAGGAACCATCAATTACAGCTTCGGCAGTTATAAACGGCTGACTGGGACCGCTACCGTTTTCTATGTGGCCATTCCTGCCGGCACCTACACTGGCGGCATACAGTGCGAGATAGTGGACAACGATAGCGGGCACATGGAGTTCAAGGTATTGAACGACAACAATACTATAACGGCCGGCAAGGTTCGCGAACTTGGAACTTTCGAGTATGTTCAATCCAAAATTACGAACCTCCATGAGATTAAAAATGATGCTACGTTACTATCATTCGTCAGTGAAGTAAATGGCGGTAATAAGACTCTTAATGCTCGTGTTACCACGAATTTGGACCTTACGTCTGCTACAGTATCATCTTTCAATTCCATTGTGGATTACGAGGGTGTATTTGACGGTAATGGAAAGACCATCTCCGGCCTTACCAAGCCTCTTTTCAGTGACCTCAAGGGCGTTGTGAAAAACCTTACGCTGAACTCTAGCATTTCAATCACTGACGCCTCGGACTTAAACCTCGGCATCTTTGCACGTCAGGTCATCCCTGGAACCGCGATCGACGATATCGGCGGCCTGAAGAACTGTACAGCCACCGGCTCCATCACCTTTACTCCTTCTGCGGCCCTGTCCGGCAATCCCTGCCTCGGCGGTCTTGTCGGCAACAACCGTGGTGGTGCTTTCATTAGCTGCACCAACGAAGCCACAGTCACATTGGCCGACAATGCCGGAGTAACCCATACCGGTGACAGGCAGCCTTCCATCGGCGGAGTCATTGGCCGTACGCAGAAGGGAGGAGACCTCGGCACGCAGGGCAGTATCTCCGACTGCACCAATTCCGGCACGGTAATCTGTGCCGAGCAGTTCGAGGGCAACATTATGATTGGAGGTGTAGTAGGATATGGCGTAGAAGTAGCTGAAAACATCAGCGGCTGCACCAACTCCGGTCTCGTGCAGGCCGCATCCACCTGCACCACCACAAAGGTTCTCCACATAGGCGGCGTGGCCGGTATGTACAAGGGAGAGATGGAGTCCTGCTCCAATCTTACAGCAGGAACCGTCACCACTGAATCCGGCAGCGCAGCCGGAACCCAGCTTAATCAGGGCGGTGTTGTTGGCCGTCTCAACAATGGGAACGGGGACTATTCCGGCCTCACCAACGCGGGAACCGTAAACGTAGCGGCTACAGGAGGAAGCACCGCCAGGCTTATCGGCGGAGTTGTCGGTCGTTGCAACGAAGGCTCAACCATCACTGAGTTAACCAACTCCGGTAATATCAACTATACGGCTACCGCTACGAACGCAACCTATATCGGCGGTGTTGTAGCTAGCAATACTGTTTCAGGTGTCACCCTCGAGAATTGTCGCTCCACCGGCGGCACTCTGACTGTCTCCAACACAAGCCACAGCAACATGCTGTTTGTAGGCGGCGTGGTCGGTTATTCAACGAAAGCCGTGACTTCCTGCTCCAACGCTATGACCATCACAACTACTGGCAGTATGACGATGGGGGATAACAATTATCTCTGCTACGGCGGTGTTATTGGATACTTTTCTGGAGCTAAACTTGTTACCAGTTGCACCAATAGCGGCGCTATAAACTTTGGACAGTCCCAAAGTGGCGAGGGACAGCTCTACATTGGCGGTATAGCTGGCGCAGTGACCGGTGCAGAAATATCCGGAGGAGGTAATTCCGGTACCATCACATTTACCGGCCAGAACACCAAGCGACCGCCGTCAGTGGGCGGCATTGTGGGCCGTGTGTTTTCCAACACCACCGACAGCGGCTACTCATTGAATAACAATGTGACCAACAGCGGTTCCATCATTTTCAATTCTTCCGTGAGCGGCTCCCAGTATATGTATGCGGGAGGTCTTGTCGGCCAGCATCTTGGCGGCAACATCTATGGCACTAACGATGCGCCTATCACCGTAACTGAGCTTCACGAGAGTATGATGGCGCTTGGTGGCATTGTCGGTTATCTTGCCGGCGGTACTGTATCCAACGGCACCAATACCGCCAATGGCGACATTGCGGTCAATGGCTTTATCTCCGGCTATCACTCCTATGTTGGCGGCATCGTTGGCATAGCCTCTGGCGGCAGCTCCATCGCAGCTGGCGGCGGCACCATTACCGGTGCTTCCAATGCCGGCGACGTTACCGTTGCTGCCGGCTGCACCATCCCCAGGAACAACTATATTGGCGGCGTTATCGGTTATGCAGGTAACGACGTAAGCAATGCCTCCAATACGGGTAATGTCGTGAACAACTATAGCCAGGGCTCCAGCTCTAACGCTACTTCTTACCACATGAACATTGCCGGCGTGGCAGCACACAGCGTAGCTGATTTAACTGATTGCTATAACACAGGTAATGTTACCAACAACGGTTCCACCTACAAGAGTGAAATCAACGTTTCCGGTGTTGTGGGTATCAGCGAGGGTAACCTTACCCGTTGCTCCAACGGTACTAACTCCCTCGCCGGAGGAACGATTACCAACACTGCCACTTCTGGTACCAACTCCAGACAGGACGGCCAGTTTGCAGGTGTCATCTCCAACAACAAGGGCAACACTACCGTAACCTCCTGTTTCAACAAGGGTGCAGTACAGAATTCCGGTGCATGTTCCTCCATCTCCATCGGCGGTGTTGTCGCATGGACAACTGGTGGTACCACCACCTATACCGGCTGCTACAATACTGGCAACATCACCAATACTGGAACAGGCTCAGACGGTACAGCAGGTGTCAGAATGGGCGGTGTGGCTGGTTCCGTAAGTGGCGCTAATACATTTACCGGTAACAGCACTACCTATAACTACAACAAGGGTGTCCTGTTGGAGAACTCCGCAAGTACCAAAGTTGCTGTCGGCGGTGTCTGCGGCTATACCTTCAGCGCGGCATCTGATTTTGCTTATGCCAAGAGCCTGTATCCCGATGGAGATGATGTCGATGATATTGTCATCGAGGGTAATGCCAGGGATAAAGTTTACGTGGGTGGTATCATTGGCATGAGCGCGGTTACCTCCTCTTTTGATAATACCTACAATTCAAGTGATATCAGGTTCTTAAATTTGGAACTGACTCAAAGCGGTCAGGTATTCGGAGGAGGTATCATCGGTGGCTGGACTGCCGCAGGTGTACAGACCATCAACGGATGTGAGAATGAAGGATGGGTTTATACAAATAACTCAGCCGGCGATTTGGCGGTCGCTGACAGCGAGAATAAACCCAAGTACTGGTCCTGCTTCGGCGGAATCGCCGGAATGGGTAGCACGGGCACCAGCGAGGGTCTGTCCGGTGGCTTTTGCACAATAACCGGAAAGACCTTTACCAATTGCTCCAACTCCGGCACTATTAGGATTTATGCTGCGCTCCGCTGCTGCATTGGCGGCGTTGTGGCCTATACGGAGAATAATCCTTCCGGATGTGTCTGTACTGCTAACATTCGTCCCTATCTGACTGGCGGTATAGGCACTGTTGACGGCAATTATCACCGTAATATTTGTGGTGGTGTAGTTGGCTACTGCACTAGTTCGACATTGTCCAATCTCAAGTATTCAGGTGAGCTTAACACAAATTCTTCATCTCCTTTTGCGTATACTGGAGGAATAACTGGATTGTCTGCTGGGAATACGACTTATAGCGGTTGCAAGGTAGGTGGCACTATACATGGCACCAATAGTGGTGATGGCCTGGCTGGACTATTCTGCAATTCGAACGAGAATTATGATTATAGTTTCTCGTCATGTGTTATAGAATCAGGGACAAGGGCAAGAACTGGTTACTCAAATAAAAAGGTTCTGTATGCTACTATTAGTTCTTCATCGGACATAACGATGAAAAGGCTATGCGGCCCCAACAAAACCCCCACGAATAGTGATGGCACTATGGCTTCAGGGGTTTCTGTCGGGTCTATAGATTAATCTTTTTTACCCCAGGCGCCCTGACCGACGCCCGGGGTCCCAAAGGGGCGCGTGCCCCGCACGTTCTTTGACATACTGCTTACCGCTATTCTAAAAGAGACTTGTAAGATTCAAGTCAAAGTCTTATATTTGTTTGTCTGGTTCTCCATCCACGATCAAATGGAACTGTTTATAATTATTAATATGGAAAGACTGGGGTTGAGGGTACAAACAGTTCCGATGTTGGATCCGGTATTTTGTAAATGCTTT
>JAEEGF011831697.1_pt1 | contig 26311 bp, 20 predicted proteins | sample 9134171 | NCBI WGS metagenome assembly JAEEGF01 (sample SAMN16246542, study PRJNA631951) | gut metagenome | biome: gut microbiome; feature: rumen; material: AP-attached | host: Bos | place: Iran: Karaj | collected 2018-10 | reverse complement strand
TATTATCGATGCTTCCAAGCAGTGATAAATACTCGCTCTCAGAAACATATTTTAAGAGACTGTCCTTATATAAGGACTGATGAATGGTGTTTATGAATATCTGCCAGAAATACGTCGTTTCACTTCTAAGATAGATCTTTTTAGTGATTCTATAAAATTCCTTTTCGATATTCTTTATTCTGTGATTGTCATAATTATCCTTGTATTTATTATAAATCTGAAGAAGCTCTTCCTTATATCTTGGATTATTTTTCCTTCTATTATTTAAAATCTGGCTCTGTCTAACAACTATTTTAAGCATTCTGGATATGGTCTTAGGCGTAGCCTTAGTTACGCTTCCATCTCCCTCATAGTCACCTATAATGCCATATTCATTATCAAATTCTCTTTCCTTATAGCCGATTACCTGGCTCATTGCCTTTTTAACTGCCGACATGTTCCAATAGCAGCGTCCATAGTACATTTCACCAAGCTTAGAAGGAAGTTCTTCATCCTTTAATATTTCAGAATCAACTATGAATTTTCTAAGTGAATATTCCCAGATATACTCATAAAGGCTCCACATATAAGGAGTACATACCGTTGCTGAAACTCCGCCGTCCTTAAAGTCCGCAGTCGTCCACATATCCTCAATTCCATTGTACTTAAGGCTGGTAATGCCGCGTGCCTGCAGGATATAGAGCTTTTCATCCTTTATCGCAAACTCGATATCAAGTGGATATCCAAAGAACTGCTGAAGCTTTGCAAATTCTTTTGCATACTCTTTGACCTGGCCACTTGTTAAAATATTATTTGAAGGCTTTCTTCTCATTTCCTTCTGATTGTACCAGTTGTAAAAATACTGACAAGGAGCAGTTTTACCGCTAACAATATTTTCACCAAGTCCCTCAGATACCTCAATGAGCATTTCCTTATCATTTCCGCTTACCGGATTTATGGTAAAGCATATTCCGCTATAATCTGAAGCAACCATTTCCTGAACAACTACCGACATCTTCATCGCAGCAGGGTCAATATTATTATTTACCACATACTGAAGAAGCACCTCACTGAACATTGATTTATAACAATCAATTACTCTTGCTGAGATATCCTTTTTCTCAACATTTAAAAAGGTCTTGTACTGTCCGGCAAAAGAATACTCTGCAAGATCCTCCTTGCTGCCGCTGCTTCTGACTGCATAAAGCTTATTCTTATCTGCTAGACGCTCGATCTCATCCCCAATCTTATCAGGTATTTTTGCCCCATCAAAAAGGGCTGTAATTTCCCTTGATACATGAACGACATCAGAATCATTACTCCTTAGCCTGTCTAAAGCTTCCTTTACCTTATCCGCAATAGAATCTGAACTTATTACTTCATCATAAACTTCACTATCAAGAATAAATCCGCCCGGAACCTCAAAGCCCTGTTTTTTCATCTGAAGCAGAAATTTCCCCTTATTTCCAAGTCCTTCTTCATTTTTTTCATTTTTATCAATTAATACAACCATAAACCCTCTCCAAAATTTAAAATAAATTTTTTCTCAGCTTGCAAAAATATAGCAGCATATTGAAAATGATATGTGTAAACGCGCCAACTAAAACATATAAAAGATATAATCCGATTCCCAAATCGTAGAACAGCCATACCACAAGTGCACAGCCAAATATGGAATCCGCTTGATCCAGGATAATAAAAAAAGCCCTCCATGCACCTGATATAGTCTTACCTGGAGTAATTCCAAGCCTTCTTTTAAGGAAGCTGTTAGGAAGCTCAAAAAGAGCATAACCTAGTCCTAACAATATTCCTATAAGAAGATTAAATAAAAAAGTATTCTTATTATTTGCATAAAAGAAATTAAGCTCTTCAATTCCTGCTGCCCGGCATACTGCTCCCCATAAAATAGCGCATATTGTATTAAGCAGTATATATCCAAAAAAGCCCTTCCAGGTCTTATTGTCGCCAAATATTCTTTTATTATCTGAAAGTGTCTTACCAAAATCCATGGGAACCTTTGCCCACTTCATCACCTTCGATTTACACCATATCATGTTTAAAACCCCTGCAATAATTACGGGACATAGTGTAACATACATCATCAAAAGCTTATGTACCATCCACAAACACCGCCTTAGTCTCTTTATTCGCTATTTTTTGGCAAATATTACCAGACATTTTTATTGGTATTTTTCTGAAACTTCCTTAATGAAATTCTTCATTTTCTGCTTTTCTTCCTCTGGCCCATTTATTACTATTCCTGTGCCTAGGCCAAAAACAAAGCCGTAGAACATAGGGCTTACCGCTACATCAACTATCGTCTTAAAGTGTCCTTCATCAACCGGAATAAGTCTAGTCCCCTTACCGAACTGATCGACTATTACGTTTGAAAGACGATTCTCACATAATAATTCAACGCTCCTGATCTCGCCATCATACATTTTAAATCTCTTTATGGTATAGCCAGTAAGCTCCTTCTCATCAAAAAACGTTTTTCCTTCTCTTTCCTCTTCTAAGATATTTACCGCCTTTATCTTATCAACTCTAAAGTGCTTTAACTTTTCTTCGCCGTCCTTTAAGGCCACAAGGTAATACTGCTCATTATCCCAGAAAAGAGCCCATGGGCTTACTCTATAAGGCTTACCATCATTAGTGATCTCTAAGTTACCCTTTGCATTCCATCTATAATACTTAAAGGTAATTTTCTTATTTTCCCTCATTGCTCTTTGTATTTCATCTGCCGCTATATAACTAGCTTCATTCTCATTTTTCACCCTATTTGCTACATATACAGGACGGTCTAGATTCTTAGCATCATACTCACTTAAAAGATTCTTTAACTTTCCTATAATTTCCTTCGACTTCTTTTCAGTAATGAATCTAGACGCCCCAATGGCATCAACAAGTATCTTCATATCCGTAAATTCAAAATCACGGCTGACAAGCTTATATGAAGAATATTTTCCTACCTTGTCATTTATTATGTCATAGCCCATGTCCTTAAGGCTTTCAATGTCCTCACCGATTATCTTTCTCTCAGCCTTATAGCCAAGGCCCTGTATATATGCGCATATTTCCTCCATGCGCATGCCATGATCTATATCTGTTTTTTTCATGAACATATCGAGTAAATGTAATATTCTAAGTTTATTACTTGTTCCTGCTGAACCTGCCATTAGCCACACTCCTTATCCTTATACTCACACAATTCTTCTATCATCTACCACAAACACTTTTTTTGCGATTATTATCTGCAATCACTTCTTACAATCACTTTTTGCGATTATTATCTGCAATCACTTCTTACAATCACTTTTTGCGATTATTTTTTTATCACTTCTTGCAGTTATCTACCACGATTATAATAGTCGCAAGATATTTACATATTTTTACATCACATTCTATTAAGCCTTATAAACGACCTTGCCATCACAGATGGTATAATGGATTTTTCCCGGAAGAACCCAATCGATGAAAGGACTATTAGAAGCCTTTGATGCAAATTCTTCCTCCTTAACAGTCCACTCTTCATTTTCTCCAAAAATAACAAGGTCTGCGTCTGCCCCCTCCTTAATGCTTGATGGTTCAAGTCTATAGAACAGCGCAGGATTGGTGCTCATAAGCTCGATCAGCTTCATGAGACTTATATGCCCTGGCTGAACAAGGCTCTTTATGCCAAGCGCAAGTGAAGTCTCAAGTCCTGTAATTCCACTAGGAGCCTGCGCCATAGGCTTTGATTTTTCCTCCTTGGTATGAGGTGCATGATCCGTAACAATCATATCAATGGTTCCATCGACAATTCCCTCAATTACCTTCTGCTTATCCTCCTCAGTACGAACAGGTGGATTCATTCTTGCATTTGTGCCATACTTAAGTACTGCATCCTCGGTAAGGGTGAAATGGTGAGGAGTAGCCTCAGCATGGATATCTGCACCAAGCTTTTTAAAAGTCCTTACTATTTCAACACTGTTCTTAGAGCTGATATGCTGAATGCAAAGAGGCGCCCCTGTATCAAGCGCAAGTACGCAGTCTCTTGCAACCATTATATCCTCAGCAGACCTAGAAGCTCCTCCATAACCAAGCTTTTCTGAAACCTTTCCCATATTAACACCTGCCTGCTTAACGAACATCGGATCCTCTTCATGGAGTGCAACCGGAAGATTTAACTTCTTTGCTCTGATAAGTGCCTCATAGAGAATTTTCTCATCCATGATAGGTACTCCGTCATCTGTAAAGCCCGCAGCACCGGCGTCAGCAAGGCCCTCCATGTCAACGATTTCCTTGCCCTTCATTCCCATGGTGACATTTGCACAGGAAAGAACCTTTATGCCAGTTTCCCTGCCCTTATCAAGAACATACTTTAACGTATCAAAATTATCAATGTGAGGATTTGTATTGGCCATCATTACGACCCTTGTAACTCCTCCTCTTGCTGCAGCCTTTGCACCGGTATGGATATCCTCCTTAGCTGTAAAGCCGGGATCTCTAAAATGGACATGTGCATCCATAAGGCCAGGCGCTAAGATAAGACCCTCAGCATCTATCACCTCTTCATCACCTTTTGCCGCTATTTCATCTGCCACGCTTTCAATTTTTGAATCCACGATAAGCACATCCTTTACCGCATCTGTCTTGGTAACCGGATCAACTACATGACCGTTTTTGATTAATATTTTCATAGGATAAACCCTTTCTTATACGTTTATTTTTTTAAACACATTATAATCAATTTCTCTGGTAAAATCAAGCAATAAAAAAATCCATAAAAAAAATACTGAGGCACTTTTTTTCGTGCCTCAGTATTTTTCCTTTTTTTTGTAACAAAAAAAGACATATAGGTATGTGCAGCACTAAACGAGGGATTTGTTTAGTACGATTATTATTGTAGCATAGTTACTTGAAAATTTGTATAATGAATCTATTCAATAATTGTATATTTCTGCTTTATTATTGTATTTTTTCTGTATTTTTAACATTTTTCAAAAAAACTAAATTGCTTTTCCAAGGAACTGACTCTGATATAGATCATGATAAAATCCCTTTTGTTTCATAAGCTCATCATGATTTCCCTGCTCAATGATATTTCCATCCTTCATTACAAGAATGATGTCAGCCTCTCTTATGGTAGATAAGCGGTGTGCTACAATAAAGCTTGTCCTTCCCTCCATAAGTGCATTAAAAGCTTCTTGTATCTTCAGCTCAGTACGTGTGTCGATGGAGGAGGTAGCTTCATCAAGTATAAGCATCGAAGGCTTACTCATCATTACCCTTGCTATGCAAAGCAGCTGCTTTTGACCTTGTGAGAAATCCTCAGAGTTCTCGGAAACCTCTGTATCATAGCCCTTTGGAAGACGTTTAATAAAAGAATGGATATGACATATCTTTGCTTCACGTATCATTTCCTCTTCCGTAATATCAGGATTTCCCATGGTTATGTTCTCTCTTATTGTGCCTGTCTTTAACCAGGTCTCCTGAAGTACCATTCCGTAGCCCTCATGGATAGATGAACGGGTAAGCTTTCTTAAATCAGTTCCATCAAGAAGGATGCTTCCCTTATTTACATCGTAAAATCTCATCAAAAGGTTAATAAGCGTTGTCTTTCCACAGCCTGTAGGACCAACAATTGCTACCTTTTGTCCCGGCTTTACATCAAGCTTAAAGTTCTCAATGAGCTTTTGTTCTGGTACATATGAAAATGAAATATCATTAATACTTACATTGCCATCAAATTTCTCAGGGCTAAGAGCATCCTCTGCTTCCTTTACCTGACCTGGCTCCTCGATAAGGTCAAATACCTTTGCTGCGCAGGCAATGGCACTTTGAAGCTCTGTGATAACGCCTGAAATTTCATTAAAAGGCTTTGTATACTGACTTGAATAACTAAGGAAGGCTGAAAGCTGACCTACTGAAAGTCTTCCGTTAATGGCTGAAAAAGCACCTACCACACCAACACTAGTATAAACAAGACTGTTTACAAAACGTGTAGCCGGATTAGTAAGTGAAGAGAAGAAGATTGCCTTAAGTGAGGTCTCTGTAAGCTCATCATTTAACTTATCAAACTTCTTCATGGTGTTTTCCTTTTGATTGTAGGCCTTAACCACCCTTGCTCCTTCAATCATTTCGTTGATGAAGCCGGTCTGCTCACCTCTAATTTCTGACTGTTTTCTGAACATCTTATAGGTGCTCTTTGAAATAAAGCCGGCCACAAGGAAGGAAACCGGAGTTACCACAACTACTACGATAGTTATAACTGCATTTACAGAAAGCATGAAGCAGAGAGTTCCAAGAATGGTAACTACTCCAGTAAACAGCTGGGTAAAGCCCATTAAAAGGCCATCCGCAAACTGGTCAACATCCGCTATTACGCGGCTCTGAATGCTTCCATAAGAATGTGAATCGATATAGCTAAGCGGCAGATCTTCTATTTTATTAAAAGCATCATTTCTGATATCTCTTACAATGCCATAGGTCATTTTATTATTGCAAAGATTCATGAGCCACTGTGATACACCGACGATTACTGCACTAACAACTATCTTAAGTATGATAGTCTTAACTCCTCCAAAATCTACTAAGCCTTTACCTATCATATAATCCACAGCTTCACCTGTAAGCTTTGGAATATAAAGGGTAAGTAGTACTGATACAACTGCTAGAAGGAGGGATAGCCATAGGAATTTCCTATATTTGCCAAGATACTTAAGTACCTTTTTTATGATTTCCCACTGGCCGAGTTTTTGTTTATTCGCATTATTCTTACTCATTAGCGGCCTCCTTTGGGAACTGTGAATAGTAAATTTCCTGGTAAACACTGTTTTCGGAAAGCAGTTTATCATGTGTTCCCATGCCTGCAACCTTGCCATCATCAAGAACAAGAATAAGATCTGCATACTGAACTGAAGCTGCTCTCTGTGATACTATAAAACAAGTCTGAGTTTTTCCCATCTCCCTTATTGCCATGCGAAGCTTTGCATCAGTTGCAAAATCAAGCGCTGAGGCAGAATCATCAAGGATAAGGATATCAGGCTTTTTAATTAAGGCTCTTGCTATGGTAAGTCTCTGCTTTTGACCGCCCGAGAGATTCCTTCCCTTTTGCTCAACTAAAGTATCCGCTCCGCCGCTCTTTTTATCTACAAACTCCTTAGCCTGTGAAGCAGTAATCGCTGCCTCTATTTCTTCATCAGTGGCATCTTCTTTTCCCCATTTAAGGTTTTCCTTGATGGTTCCCTTAAAGAGCTCTGCCTTTTGAAGAACTATTCCCACCCTATCTCTTAGGGCCTTTATGTCATAGCTCTTAACATCTTTGCCAAATACCTTAACACTGCCCTTTGTTACATCATAAAATCTAGGAATGAGATTTACAAGTGTCGACTTTCCACTACCTGTACCGCCTATAATACCCACGGTCTGACCCTTTTTGACCTTGAAGGAAATATTCTCAAGAGAATCTTCTCCTCCTCCATCATAAGCCATTGTAACATTATCAAATTCAACAGCTATGTCAGCTTTATTATTAATTTCAGTAATTTCGCCATTTTCCATATTAGGCTTTTCCTTAAAGACAGCCTCAATACGTTTTCCACACGCAACTGCCTTAGTAACCTGAATGATGAGGTTTGCAAGCTTAATGAGCTCGACCAAAATCTGTGACATGTAGTTTAAAAGGGCAATTACCTCTCCCTTAGTAAGAATACCAGTATCTACTCTTACAGCATCAGTATAAATAAGTACAACCGTTGCAAGGTTTATAAGTATATAAGTAAGAGGATTCATAAGACCTGATATTCCCCCTACAAACTGCTGAGCCTTTGAAAGAGCTGCATTATTTTCCCTAAACGCCTTAATTTCACTTTTCTCTTTGTTGAAGGCTCTGATAACACGGACACCCGTCAGGTTCTCACGAGTTGCCATCATTATCTTATCAAGGCCGCCCTGAGTCTTTGAGTAAAGCGGAATTGTTATAAGCATTATTCCAAATACGACTACTGCAAGTACAGGAATTGCAACAACAAAAATCAGTGCAGACCTTGCATCTACAGTGAATGCCATTATCATTGCACCGAGTACAACAAACGGCGAGCGAAGGAACAATCTAAGGAAAAGATTAACTCCCGACTGCACCTGATTTACATCGCTTGTCATTCTCGTTATCAGAGTATCCGTACCAAAAAGATCCATCTGTGAAAAGGTAAGACTCTGAATATGCTCGAATAATGAATGACGAAGCTCCTTAGAAAAACCAGTTGCTGCCTTTGCCGAAAAGAACTGTGCCGTAATGGAGGCCGTAAGACCTACTACGCCTAAAAGCACAAGCAAGCCGCACATCTTCATTACATAGCTCTTATCTCCATTCGCTATGCCCACATCAATTATCTTTGCCATTACAAGTGGAACAAAAAGCTCGAAGGTAGCCTCTAACATCTTAAAAAGCGGTGCCAGTATCGTTTCTTTTTTGTAATGCCTTAAATACACCAAAAGGGATTTCATTTTAAAAACTCTCCTAATCTTTATTCCGTCACATAGGTTTATGATTCATATTTTATTATTAAAAACTATCTGCATTTTGTTTCTTAACAAGCTCATAGTAATAGCCTTTTTTGTCCATCAGCTCTCTATGATTTCCTCTTTCAACAATCTTACCATCCTTAACTGCAAGAATAATATCTGCATCAATAATAGTGGACAGACGGTGTGCAATCATAAAAGAGGTCCTTCCCTTTGTAACTACCTTTATGGCCTCCTGGATTGCCCTTTCTGTCACTGTATCAACAGAAGAGGTCGCCTCATCAAGCACTAAAAGCTCTGGATCAGCAAGTATTGCTCTTGCAAAGGAAAGGAGCTGTCTTTCGCCGGTTGAAAGCATTCCGCCGCCTTCTCCGACATCGCTGTCAAGACCATTATCCATCTTATTTACTACCATATCGCCCTTAACTAACTTCAATGCCTGCCATATTTCATCATCACTAGCCTCTGGCTTTCCGTATTTTAAATTTTCACGTACTGTTCCAGTAAATAGGTGAGGAGTCTGAAGTACATAGCCTAGATGCGAATGGAGCCACAGCTGCGAACGCTCTCTTGCATCTCTTCCGTCAATAAGCACTCTTCCCTTAGTAGGCTCAAAGAACCTGCACACCAAATTAACCAGAGTAGATTTTCCTGCACCCGTTTCACCTACTATAGCCACGCTATCGCCCTGTGGCACCTTAAGGCTAAAGTTTTCAAGCACAAGCTCATCACCATCCGGGTATTTAAAGGATACATCCTCAAATTCAACATCTCCGTGAAGATCTTCCCAGTTTTCCTTTTTAGGATTAAAGGTATCGCCATACTTTTCAATTATCTCAGGCGAATCAGCAACATCAGACTTTGTATTTAAAAGATTCATGAGTCTTTCAATATTTACCTGAATGGTTATTAGTGCTGAAATAGAATTGATAATATTCTGTATCGGCTCAAGGATACCAAGTGCATAGGATAAGAAAACTGAAAGCGTTCCTATCTCAAGAACTCCTTCAATCGTCAGCTTTCCTCCGCTCATAAGAACTACAGCTAATATAAGTCCTGATAAGAAGGTAACTGAAGAATTTAAAAAGGCTGATTGATGAGCTGTCTTCACAGAGGCCCTGTACATATCCTTTGTATCCTTACCAAAGCTCTCCATCATCTTTTCCTCAGCTGCAAGTACCTTAATGCTTCTTACACCGGTTATTGCCTCATTAAAATCACCTGTAAGTCTTGAATTGAGCTCTCTCATTCTTCTATTATATACAACTAACTTCTTTTGAAGAATCAGTATTATAATGACAGCTACCGGTATAAAAATCGTAGCATAAAGAGCAAGCTTCACATTTGTAACATACATTACTACAAATATGCAGACAATGTAGGAAAGGTTCCATACAATGTCCATGAAACGCCAGCTGACAAGCTCTCCAATCTTACCCGTATCACTCATTACTCTTGCATGCACATAGCCTACATTATTCTGATTAAAGTAAGAAAATGAAAGTGTCTGAAGATGGTCAAAGGCTTTATTTCTTAAATCCCTGTCCATCCACAGCTCCATGCTGCTGCATATCCTCATTGTATAGTAATTATCCCAGGTCTGAAATGCTAGAACTCCTATATACAGTATAATAACAATAGGGAGAGTGTCTAAGGTCTTATATTCAATAATATTATTCAATATGTACTCATTGAACAACGGATATATTGAATCTATCAGACTGCTTAGCACTCCTAAAAACACCATTAAACATATTTTTGCGGCATAAGGCTTCATATAAGGTGCAAGGGCTGGGACCCCGAACCATGGCAAAGCCTTTCCCTTTTCTAATTTATCATCCATATTATTCTCTCTACAATTTATTCATTTTAATATAACACATTAAACAGCATGCTGAAGGTTAAATACCTTATTATAAATGCCCTTCTTTTGAAGAAGTTCATCATGAGTTCCCTCTTCAGCAACTCTACCATTTTCAAGCACAATTATCTTATCTGCATTCATAAGAGTTGAAATTCTATGTGCTATTATGATTGTAGTAGTTCCTTTTGCTTTTTCTTCAAGCGCCTTTCTGATTTTGATATCTGTTTCTGCATCTACCGCTGAAAGAGAATCATCAAAAATCATTATAGGTGTATTTCTGATTACTGTCTGAGCTATGGCTGTACGCTGCTTCTGTCCTCCTGAAAGAGTCACTCCTCTTTCTCCGACATAGGTCTCATAGCCCTTTCCGAACTTTTCAACAGCCTCATCCAAAGAAGCTATCTTTGCTGCTGCCTTTACTCTATCCATTTTCTGTTCCTTTTGAGTAATTGCAATATTTTCAGCAAGTGTACCCGAGAAAAGGTAAGGCTCCTGCAGAACGATTCCGATATTTTCACGGAGCCACTTTCTATTTATTCCTCTTATATCCTTTCCTCCGATGGTAATTTTTCCCTCATCCTCTGTAAGATCGAACAATCTGTCAAGGAGATGTACAAGTGTAGATTTTCCCGAACCCGTTCCACCAAGAATACCTACCGTTTTTCCAGCCGGAATTGTAAAGGAAACATTCTTTAATACCTCTGCCTGCTCATCACGCTTTTTAACAGGAACAACTACAGCCTCACCTTCAGCATTTTTTTCAACTCTGTCAAATTCAAAGCTTACATTATCAAAAACTATATCCTGATTCATAGGTGCATCATCTCCCTTTAGGGCATTTTCCGCATCCTCTTCCACCTTTGAATTCATGATATATCTGATTCTATCTATCGAGATGCCTGCCTTACTCATGTCTGAAATAACTCTTCCAAGCATACGTACCGGCCAGGTCAGCATCGCATTATACGAAATAAAGGCAATGTAATCGCCAGGTGAAAGTGTTCCCTTAACGCTAAATACCGCACCAAAGGATGCAATGAGAAGCACCTGAAGTCCGCTTACAAAATCACTGGTTGCCCAAAAGGCTGAAAGAAGCTTCATAAGATGAATCCAGGTATTCATATACTTTTCATTGGACTGCTCAAAACGCTTTTTTTCATAAGCCTCTCTTCCAAAAGCTCTTACAACTCTGACTCCAGTAAGGTTTTCCTGAACCATTGCAGAGAGCCTTCCCTCCATTGTATCTACCTTCTGGAAGGATGCTGCTATCTTGTTGTGGAAAAACAGTGAATAAAGTATTATTACCGGCACAAGTATAATAGCAACAAAGGTCAGAGGAAGATTTATTCCTGCCATAAAAATAACTGAGAGTATAATCAGCACAACTACCCTTATAAGGTTTGTAAGCTGCTCTGCTACGAAATTTCTGATTGTTTCAACGTCCGAGGTACTTCTTTGTATAATGTCACCTGTCTGGTTTGCATTATGCCACGAAACCGGAAGATGAATTATATGCTCGTAAAGAAGATTTCTCATTCTTTGAACCAGCTTTCCCTCACCTCTCGCATTGAACTGCTTAAAAAAGTATCTGCAGAGCACTGCAAGAAAAGCAACTGTTGCTATAAGCCCCGCTATAAGATATAAGCGGCTTCCAAAATATTCAGAATTAAAATAATACGCATCACCTTCAATAACTATAAGCTTCTCATTAATTTCGCTTAACAGATTCACTGCAAATTCAGGTACTTTCTGTTTTTTATTCGAAAGCACTGAGTCCACCGCAAATGATATTATCTTTGGATTTATCAGGTCGAGTACCGACACAAGCATTGCAAAAATAACGCTTATTATAAAATATCTTTTGCTTCCTCTTAAAAAATATAATAGAAGCGTCTTTCTATTCTTTCCAACATTATTCATATACTTCTTCCTCTTTTATAATTATTCCTCTTCTTCATCTTCACTTTACATTTATTTACTGCACCTCACCGTCATGCCTTATTCTTTTTTGCTGCACATCACCGCCAGGCCTTATTCTTTTTTACTGCACATCACCGCCAGGCCTTATTCTTTTTTACTACGCCTAACCGCTAGGGCCTTATTCTTTTTTACTACGCCTAACCGCCAGGCCTTATTCTTTTTTACTACGCCTCACCGTCAGGCCATATAGTTTTCTCCCTATAAATACAAAACAACATATGAGCGCTAGTTCCCTACCGCTCATATGCCTTAAGCCCATTATCTATTCTCCAATAAGAACCTGATCATATTCATAAAGCGCTTCATTTATATCATAAATATTATAATTGCCTTTTTTTATGAAATATTCGACTATTACATCCGCTTTACTAGAATGTGATAACGCGTACCCAGCTTTTTCTAGCATTTCTTTTGTTTCCTCAAGTGAAAGCTTTAATGCAATTGCAAAGGCCAGTACCGTCGTTTTTTTAGGTCTATAATCTGAATTGCTCCTTATTTTTGAAAAAAGCCTCCTATCAATATTTGCTTTTTTATATACCTCCGAATCCTTTATGCCTCTTTCATCAATAATTCTAAGAAGCATTTCTGAAAAACTCTCATCGAGCATCTCTATTCTCTTATCCAGCTCGCTTAATTTTGCCTGCGAACAAGGTGCTGACTGGGGCATTAAAGTTTCACTTTTAGCTTCACTTATAGCTTCAAATACACTTTCACATCTTTTTCTGCGGGCCAGGCCATTAAAAATGGACTTCTTCTTGTTCGGCGCAGAAGCTTTTTCAGTAATAGACTCACTAGAATACTTTTCAATAGATTCTCCGAAACCCGCCGTATCATCTGCTGTATATGAGTTTTCTACATTCGTAGACTCATCAATATAATTAAGCTCTAAATACCTGTCTATTTCTAATCGCAGTTCATCATTTATCCTACTTTTCATATTTTCCCCTTTTTACATCGAAGCCACCTATATAGTTATCCTTTTCCATAAACTGTCATTTTTAATTAAATGCCCTTGATACTATATTAAGTAAAAAATATGAAAAGGTCAAGCCTATTTTCAACGCTTTTTCTTACCGCCGCTCTCATAGCTTTCATCTACCTCTTTGCGCCATGCTCCAGGTTCTTCTGCCAGGCAGCCCGCCTTAGCGCTGCGCTTCATTGACATGAATTTTGAAACCGAACCAAAAACTGCTCCTATTCCTGCACTGTCATTATGATAATCAACCGCCATTTCCTTTTCAATTCCGTATCTCTTTGCCGTCTCAACTGCATCAATATTAGATGCCATGAATACAAAATCCCAGCCTTCCTTCTTCTGCTTCTTGATCAGCTTTTTTATTTCATCGCTTGAATATTTAACACTTGAATTTTCCATTCCATCAGTTGTGATGACAAAAACTGTATTCGCTGGTACATCCTCTTCTCTTGCGTACTTATGTATATTCTTAATATGGTGTATTGCATCACCAAGTGCATCCATAAGTGCTGTACCTCCGCCTACTGAATAATCCTCTTCTGTAAGCTTTTTAACCTCACCAAGCTTTACTCTATCGTGAAGCACCTCACTCCTATTATTAAAGAGGATTGTAGATACAAATGCATTTCCATCTTCCTTCTTCTGCTTTGCGATCATTGAATTGAAACCACCGATTGTGTCACCTTCCATGCCGCTCATTGATCCGCTCTTATCAAGGATAAATACCATCTCTGTTAAATTGTTATTCATAATGTACCCCTTTCCGCTGCCTCGCAGCTCTGCACTTTTTGGATTAGCTAAGCTCCTGCATTTAGTTTTACTTTACTTTTACCTTTACTATTTCTTTAGACTTTGCTTTGACTCTGCTTTTATCTTTGCTTTGACTCTGCTTTTGTCTTTGCTTTTTCTTTTGCTTAGCTTGTAAATACATTATAAATGCTTTAAAATAAAAATGGTCGCCTGCAAGGCGACAATTTTTATTTTCATATTAACTTGAATATGCGATTATTCCGAGCACAGCAGATACCATAATCATTATGATAGGTGATGGCGCTACCTTTTTTAGCTTCTTATATACTAAATGTATGATTACTAATACCGTAAAAATTATAACTGCCCTTATATCTGCTGCCGGCTCATCTCCAATTACCTTCATTTTAAAAAGTGTACTAAGCCCCATGGTTATGGCTGTTCCAAAAACAAGTGCGACTACTGCCGGCCTTATTCCCATAAGAAATGCGGCAACACCCTTATACTTCATAAAGTTTTTCAAAAGTGCAGCTATAATAAGAATTATTATAAAAGATGGTAAAATAACCCCAAAAGTTGCCATAAAGGAGCCTAAAATTCCTGCCTGAGTGCTCCCTACAAAGGTCGCCACATTTACTGCAATAGGCCCCGGCGTAGATTCTGAAACAGCTATTATATTCATGAACTGTTCTTCAGTAAGCCAGTTATTCATCAGCACCTTTTCTCTGATAAGTGCCACCATTCCAAGCCCTCCTCCAAAGGAAACAAGGCCTACCTCAAAAAAGGTAATGAACAATTTCAAAAAAATCATTTTTTATCTCCGATTCTCTTTATGCAATAATATGTAATACCTATAAATCCGCAGATCAATATAAAAAATACCGCAGAAAAATTCACCGCAAGAATTGAAAATGCCACCATGCTTATCACTACAGCTCCAAAAATCACATAATTAAATGCCTTTTTTTCAAGCTGTCCTAGCATCTTTATTCCTGCAAAAAGTATCATATAGATTACACATGCCTGAATTCCTCTGAAAGCAAAGCCTACCAGCTTCAGCGCTAAAAATTTATCGAGGAAAAGAGATATTAAATACATAATAATAAATGATGGAAGACTGACCCCTATTGTCGAAAGAATTGCTCCAGACATTCCTGATAGCTTATAACCTATGTAGGTCGCTGCATTTATTGCAATAGGGCCTGGAGTTGACTCTGCTACAGCGACCATATCTAAAAATTCATTTTTATCTACCCACTTTTTCTTACTTACAAATTCATTCTCTAATAGAGCTATCATCGCATAACCTCCTCCAAAGGTAAATGCCCCTATTTTGAGAAAGGTAAGAAAAAGTGTCCTTAACTTGTTCATATTTTTTCCTAACCGATCTAATCATTTATAATCGGAAATAGTTATTTTCTAAGCGCTATATTTTCAATCTTCTCAAGCTCTTCTGCCGTAAAGGTAGTATTTTCAATGGACTTTAGATTATCAAGAAGCTGAGATTTTCTTGAAGCTCCAATGAGAACTGATGTAATTTCCGGACTATTAAGAAGCCACGCAAGTGACATTTCTGCAAGTGTCTGACCTCTTTCATCTGAAATCTTCTTAAGCTCGAACACCTGATCAATGCACTCCTTCACCTTGTCTTCATTTAAGAAGCCCTTGCCTCCGAAGGCTCTGCTGTCCTCTGGGATTCCATCAAGGTAACGGTTTGTAAGAATTCCCTGATGAAGAGGTGAATAGCAGATTATGCCCTTAAAAAGCTCTGCTGAAGTCTTCTTTAAGCCATTATTTTCAATGGTTCTATCTAAAATATTATATCTGTTCTGATTTATTATAAATGGAACCTTGCTATCAGCTAATATTTTCTCAGCCTTTGCAAGTGTTGGACCATCATAATTTGAAAGGCCAACATATAAAGCCTTTCCGCTTCTAACGATCTGAGCTAGAGCCTCCATTGTCTCTTCAAGCGGAGTATCAGGATCCATTCTATGATGGTAGAATATATCAACATACTCAAGTCCCATTCTCTTAAGACTCTGATCTAAAGATGCAATGAGATACTTTCTGCTTCCAAGATCTCCGTAAGGACCTGGCCACATATAATAACCTGCCTTAGTACTGATTATCATTTCATCACGATAAGGCTTAAAATTCTTTGCAAAAATTAAACCAAAATTGGTTTCAGCACTTCCTGCTGATGGACCATAATTATTTGCAAGATCAAAATGGGTGATACCATTATCAAAGGCTGTAAGGCATATTTCCTCCATATTATTATAATTTGCTGCATCACCGAAATTATGCCAGAGGCCAAGAGATACTGCCGAAAGCTTTAATCCGCTCTTTCCGCATCTATTATATTTCATCTTTTCATATCTTGATTCATCTGCAATATACATATATTTCTTCCTCCTTAATGAAATTGTAAAAAACAATCATATTTCCTTTTATAATTTTCCCTTATTTACAATACGAAAATCCTGATGGTATTGTAACACATATATTAATGCAAAACTATAAAATTCTTTTCCCATTTATGGTAAAAACATCTTCATTAACACCCTAAGCAGTTCTTTATTTTCCTCGTGATTTTTTATGGCAAGCCTGTAAAACCCCTTCCCTAAGCCATTAAAACTGCTGCAATCTCTTATGAGTATTTTTCGCTTTAAAAGCTCCTCATATAAATTTACTTCGCTCTTTAGTAAGATAAAATCAGTATCCGAGTCAAAAACCTTATACCCCATATCAGATAAAGCTTTCGACACATACTCTCTTTCCTTTTTTATATAGCCTGCTGAATCCTTCTGGTAGCTGGTATTTATTAAAATATCACAGCAAAGCCTTGCCGCCGTCTGCGCCATAACTGACATGTTCCACTCTGGAAGCTGCTTTTTGATAAAAGAAATGTTTCTTTCATTCGATATCACATAGCCTGCTCTTATGCCTGGAATGGCAAACAGCTTTGTAAAGGCATCCACCACAAAAAGACCCTCATATTTATTTATGAGTTTTTTTACACTCACTCCGTCTGAAGAAAGCCTAAGGAAGCATTCATCCACCACCACGGCACAGCCGCACTCTTTGCAGCACTCAATTATTTTTATTAAAAGCTCTTCGTTAATGCATCTTCCTGTAGGATTATTCGGGTTAGTCAAAAATAAAAGGTCAGCTCCTTTTTTAATTTCTGAAATTACATCCTCTTTAAGCTCAAAATTTTCCTTTTCATGTAGATAATAATCCTTTATTTCACAGTCCCCTCGCGCCGTTAAAACATGCCTATAGCCGTAAAAGCCGGGATTAATAAGCAGTGCCCTTTTAGGTCTTAAATGATTTACTATTCCTAAAAATAATTCTGAGGCACCGTTTCCTCCAAGCACCTGCTTTTCCTCTACTCCTTCAAGCACTGCTATGGCTTTCCTCAGCTCTCTCTGCTCTAAATCGGGGTATCTTCCTATTTCTTCAAAGCTCTTTTTTATTCCTTCCTTAAGACTTTCCGGGTATGGATAGGGATTTGTATTTACTGAAAAATCCAGTTTTACTTTTCTAGTAACATCTTCATATATATTTCCTCCATGAAGCATATAAAACTCCTTCTATTACCATTTATGCATTTTAGATAAAGCATTTTATATAAAGCATTTTATATAAAGCACTTTATATAAAGCACTTTAAAGAACTGCAATATTCAGCAAAAACAAAGCCAAAGCGCAAAAGACAAAGCATATAAATTCAGATATAAACATCAGTCTTCCTGCTCTTTTTATATCCTCATTTTCAATATTTCTCTCTGCATCCCCTATGTATGGCTTTTTTACAAGTTTTCCAAAGTAGCTGGCATCGCCGGCAAGTTTTATTCCAAGAGCCCCTGCACATACACTTTCTGTCTGTGCAGAATTCGGGCTTTTATGGTTAAACCGATCTCTCTTAAAAATCTTCACAGCTCTTTTTCCTGAATAAATCCCGTTAAAAACGCCGCAGATATAAGCTGATATTATCATAAGCCCTGCGCTTATCCTAGCCGGAATAAAATTTACTATATCATCAAGCCTTGCAGAAAAGCTTCCAAAGTTCTCATATCTATCGTTGTGATAGCCCACCATTGAATCAAGAGTATTTATCGCTTTATATGCAAAGCCTAATACAGGTCCTCCTATCGCGGTATAAAGGAGCGGCGCAATTACGCCGTCTGAGGTATTTTCTGCAACTGTCTCTACTGCTGCCTTTGCTATCCCCTCATCATCAAGCTTTTCGGTATCTCGCCCTACTATCATTGAAACAGCTTTCCTTGCCTTCTCAGTATCATTTGCCTTTAAAGCCTTATACACCTTGCTGCTCTCAACAGACAGACTTTTTGCTGCAAGTATGTAACAGGTAAGAACTGCCTCTATCCCGATTCCCAGATAAGGATTTATTGCATAGGCTCCGGCTGATATAATAGCCGTAACCAGTATTGTCGCTGTTATTACATAGACTCCAAGCTTTACGCCAAGAACTCTTTCCTTTCCCGCTTCTCTATTCTTTTCCTTTACTTTTTCATCCATAAGCTTATGATCTAACTTACTTATAAAGCTTCCTATAAGCCTTATGGGATGCGGAAAATTCATTGGATCTCCTATTATCAGATCAAGAAGATATCCTATCGTCAAGGCTATTATATGATACATCTTTAAAATCTCCTGCTAATTGGTTTATCTCAAATTCAAGCTCAAAGCCTCCTATAGGGCGCACCTGAAAATCATAATAATCACGGCCCGTCAGCTCCATCATTATGGACATAATGCTTCCTCCATGACAGACAAAGATAAATTTATCCTTAGAGCCGTTCTTTAATACGGTCTCTCTAAAAGCCTTAAAGCTTCTTTCTATAAAATCCTCTCGTGCCTCTCCTTCGGGAAAAGGCAGAGTTCCATTTGAATCTATCCAGTCCTGATAAGCCTTAGTTCCATTTAACTGTCCGTAATTTTTTCCTTCAAAGGCTCCAAAATCAGTTTCTCTAAGCTCCGCAGCTATTTCATCGGCTTTCCTTGAAAACAAAAGCTCCGCACTCTCCGTGCATCTCTTCATCGGACTTGATACCAGATGAAAATCATCCTTTTTATCCTGCATGATCCTATGAAGAATTCCGCTTCTTTTTTCTTCAAGCTCCACTATTCCCTCTTTACAAAGGCTTTCATCAGTCCTAGAGCCAATATATCTACCTTCTAGATTTCCCTTTGTCTTTGCATGCCTTATTAAAAAGCACTTCACTCTTTTCTTTTCCATCATAATTCCTTATTGCTTAGACTTTAAACGAACCTTTATCCTTAGTATTCCTCTTTCGGGAAAAAAAGAAATACAAACAAGGCCTGCCACTTAAAAATAGGTTCCTACTGCTATAAGTACCAGCATTATTTCCTCTGCCGCCGTTATAAAATAACCCGAGGTATCCCCGGTCACTCCGCCAAGCTCCTTATAGCAAAGCTGTTTATAATAAAGGCAGAAAATAAGAAGGCCTGCTAAGGCTATAGCCGCAGTTAACGGCTTTAGATATATCATAAGCGCTGCCCCTAGTACTGCTTCCATTATTAAAAGAACAAGATCCATCCTTCCCATTTTTTCAGTTTCCATATTCAGCATTCCATCCTTCTTTGCATGTTTTAGCGTCAAGGATAAAATACCTGCAACTGCCCTTGCTTCAAAAAAGATTGCTGCAAATACATATACCGCATTTTTATCATCAGCCTTTAATAACACCGACATGGCTGCTGCCCATATTATCGCAAATTCAAGCAGCTTTATCACCGAAAAAGCGCCAATATGTGGATCCTTTAATATCTTCAGCTTCTCTTCCTTTGGCTTATATGATTTAAGTGCATCCTGCACATCCATAAAGCCATCTAAATGAAAGCCTCCGGTTACAAAGATCGGCACAAGCGAGTAAAGTGCTCCCTTGCAGAGTTCTGGCAATTCAAGCAGCCTAAAAACAAAACTGAGAGAGGCGATAATGCCCCCTATAACTGCACCAATCCATGGAAGAAAAACTAGATTATGCTTCATGTCATCTTCCTTCCACTCAAAAATCGGCACCGGTATTTTAGAATACAAAGAAAAGGCCACTATGATATTCCTAATTATTTTCATAGCTTATCCACTCGCCCTCTTTAATCTCATGTACCTTATCCACATTTTTCTTCAATCCTTCATTCACTTCGTGCATAAGTTCAACATATCTTTTGGTATCCTCATCATACCCTTCTCCATCAGGCTCAAATTCGTTAGAGACTATAACCATATTTTTAGCCTTTTTGCTAAGAGTTAAGACCTCATCAAGAACTATTTCTACAAGTGTAGAATTATCTGCACTCTTATTTTCAAGCGCATGCATTTCATTTCCAATAAGGTTGGCCATACATTCTAATAAAAGCGTTGTATTTGATATATCCTTAATGGCTTCTCCTACAGATGCTATGTCCCTGGTGCATTCTATGGTAACAAAGCCCTTTCCTTCTCTCATCTTTCTATGTTTTTTTACTCTATTTAAGCCTTCCTCGCCAAACGGATCCATTGTCGCAAGGTATATTCTCTTTCCATCTCCTGAAAGCTTTAATGCTAAGTCCTCTGCCCTTTTTGATTTTCCGCTATCAGGTGTTCCTATAATTAGATCTACCATTAGCTTAACCTCTCATATTCATTGACTTTAATATCCTTAAACACAGATGCATTATTATAAAAATCCAGAACCATATCAATAAGCGGAAGAGCCATAATACCTCCGGTTCCTTCTCCTAGCGCCATATCAGCATCAATGAAGGCCTTTAAACCAAGCTCCTTTAGCGCCGCAGCATGTCCCCCTTCTCTTCCCTTATGAGATGCAATATAATATTCCTTAACTCCCGCTACCATTCTTTCAGCTATAAGTGCTGCTACCGAGCTTATCAGTCCATCTATTAAGACAGGAAGTCTATTCATTGCTGCTCCTATAAATACTCCGGCAAGGGCTGCAATATCAAGCCCTCCAAGGCAGCTTAGAATATAAAAAGCTCTTTCCTTATCGTTTTTTAAGTGTAAATACTTCTCATTATCGGTGCAATATTTCTTTATCCCGGTTTTTATTACTTCCTTTTTTCTCTTTAGAGCCGCATCACTTAGACCAGCGCCTCTTCCAGTAATCACTTCTGCATCAAGCCCAAGAAGAGAGCATAAAACCGCGGCCGAGGTCGTCGTATTTCCTATTCCCATTTCCCCTGTAATAAGAAGCTTATAGCCCTTTTCCTTAAGGTCATGTGCTACCTCAATTCCAGAAATTATGGCTTTTAAAGTCTCCTGCTCACTCATTGCAGGCTCTTTCAGGAAATTTTTAGTACCAAAAGCCACCTTTTTATCATAAAAAAGTCCGTCCTTTGTTACTAAAGGCTCTCTCTTTCCATTATTAATGTCCTTATTTCTTAAATCACTAACCATATTATTTCCAGCATCCGCCGAAACTTCCCCGGCTATTCCTACATCTACAGAAATAATATCTGTCTTAGCATATCTGCCAAGAGTATTTGCCGAGCTTATTCCCTTAATAAGAGCATCACCTACAGCTCTTGTCACCTCACTGCCGCTTTGAGATATTCCCTCCTCAACTATACCATTATCAGCTATCATTATTACAGCTGCCCTTTTAGAAATATCTATATCAGGGCTTTTCTGCATTGCTGCAAGTCTGCATATTAATCCTTCAAAACTCCCTAATCCATCTAAAGGCTTTGAGAGCAAATCCCATTTTCTTTTTGCTTCATCATATATCGATTTATCAGGTCTGTCTATATGTATATTAAACAATTCATCCTTATCCACTTTTTACTGCTCCTGGCCATCATCCCATCTTTGTTCTTTCATTCCTAAAAGCTCATTATTATATCATTATCTACGTTCTTTCATTCTTAAAAGCCCATCATTATATCATTATCTACGTTCTTTCATTCCTAAAAGCTCGTATACCAGATCCATATTCATGTACTCTCGCATCATTGCTGCAAGCTTATCATATTCTTTATCTTTTAGCTCCGCATAGTCAATGACCTCATCAAGCTCCAGGCTTACGCCCTTTTTCATGGCTATTTCATTTACTATTGTCTTCACTATCTGCGCATCATCGAATATTCCATGTACATAGGTGCCATAAATATTCCCCTTTGTATATCCGCTTCCATTTGGCGTAAACTCAAGAAGCACTGCTTCCTTTTCTTCCTCATTTTCTACATTGCTATTATTTCCTGTTTGATGGCGCAGAAAGTTATCTTCTACAGCTGTAGTCTCACCCATATGTATCTCATAGCCTTTATAGCTCTTTCCAGATAAGCCTTTAAAGATTCCACCTGCTGCCACAATGCTGCCTGAAACCTGCTCTAGGTGCTTTTCTTCCTTAAGTAAGGTGGTCAATGGTAAAAGGCCCAGCCCTTCTATACTTCCGCCTTTTTCAACGCCCTTTGGATCTGAAATTTCATCTCCAAGCATCTGATAGCCGCCGCATATGCCGATCACAGGACCTCCCTTCGCTGCATATTTCTTTACCGCACTTTCAAGCCCTGTTTCTTTAAGCCACTTCATGTCATCTATGGTATTTTTACTTCCTGGTATAATCAATAAATCTACATTCTTTAATTCATTAGGTCTTGTTATATATTCTACTCCTGTAGAATCTACCTGTTCGAATACATCAAAATCAGTAAAATTTGAAATCCTAGGCAGTCTTATTACTCCTATATTTATTAGATTTCTCCTTCTTTTATCAAACCTGTCAGTTAAAGAATCTTCATCCTCTAGATTGAGTTTGATATATGGCAGAACTCCCGCTACCGGAACCCTTCCTCTTTCCTCAAGCATTTCTATTCCAGGGTCTAGAATGGTCTTATCTCCTCTGAATTTATTAACTATCAGCCCCTTTACACGCTCTCTTTCATCACTCTCTAGTAGTTCAAGAGTGCCAAGAAGCTGAGCAAAGACGCCTCCCCTATCAATATCTCCAACAAGGAGCACCGGCGCATCAACTAATGCTGCCATTCCCATATTTACAATATCATTTTCCTTAAGATTTATCTCTGCAGGCGAGCCTGCTCCTTCAATGATTATTACCTCGTATTCCTCCTTCAGCTTATCAATGGCTGCCATTATATCTGGAATCAGCGTTTTTTTATACTTAAAATAGTCTCTTGCTCTCATATTTCCAATGGATTTACCATTTACAATTACCTGAGAGCCCTGATCATCAGTAGGCTTTAATAATATAGGGTTCATATATACGCTAGGCTCTGCTTTTGCTGCCTCTGCCTGCATCACCTGAGCGCGCCCCATCTCAAGCCCTTCCTTTGTTACATAGGAATTAAGTGCCATGTTCTGTGACTTAAAGGGACTCACCCTTACTCCGTCCTGCCTTAATATCCTGCATAGTCCGGCTACAACAAGGCTCTTTCCTGCTCCTGACATTGTTCCTTGCACCATCAAAAACCTCGTTTTTTTACCCTTGCCGCTCACTTCGCCACCTCTTTTTCCTTAGCACTTCTTCTATTGCTATTTTTTTGTTTTTAGAATTCTAAAACATTATTTATCTGTTTTCCATAAAATACCATATTATTATAAAATTATTAAAAACATTATATCACATAAGATGAAAAAGTACACTTCCAATTATGTAGATTTTTACAAATTTTTTAATGCCGTTTCCCATTTATTTACATTCATCTGTGTATGCCTATTTTTCTTCAAAAATTAAAGCCCCCGCATACTAAAAATGCAGGGAGCTTCCATTTACTCCTTCTTTAAAAAGGTTTTATAAGTGAGATCTATCATAAAGGCTCCAAGCGGTGCAGTAATCAGTATTGCTAATACTGCAATCGTAAGCACCAGATTCCCGCACGAAAGCCCCATGGCAAGTGGCACTCCTCCTATAGCAGCCTGTACTGTCGCCTTTGGTGTATATGCAAGCGCACAAAAAAGTCTCTCCTTCAAGTTTAACTTAGTATGAAGAAGGCTTACTGCAACACCTAGCATTCTAAAAACTAATGCTCCGAATATCATTACTACCGCAGCTATTCCCGCCTTCTTTACATAAGATATATCTACCGTTGCTCCCACTAATACAAATAGCATTACCTCAAATACTACCCATAGTTGATTCAGCTTTACTGCTACTCTTTTAGACACCTCTTTTTTTCTGCGGCTAAGCGCTATTCCCATTGTCATCACAGATATAAGAGCTGCAAAGGTAATAGGAAGCTTAATCATGGCTTCAAAGGTAACAAGTAAAAAGCATACCGACAGCATCACAGCAACCTTAACAGTATCCCTCATATGAAATCTTTCGTAAAATTCTGAAAGCAGAAAGCCAGCTAATAATCCGATCAATATACCAAGTATAATCGAAACAGGTATATTCACGAAGCTAATTACAGAAACCTTACCTCCTGATGCAAGAGAGGTAAAGGCTGTAAACATAACAATTACCACGACATCATCAACGGATGCGCCTGCTAAAATAAGCTGCGGAATCCCTTCCCTTGTTCCGTATTTTTCATCAATCAGCTTTATCATCTTAGGAACAACTACTGCCGGTGATACTGCTGCAAGCACCGAGCCGATTACCGCCGCTTCAATTCTAGTTACGTTAAGCACCATAGGCGCTAAAATTATACTTCCTGTAATTTCAAAAACTGCCGGCACAAAGCACATCAAAAGCGCTGGCCTTCCTACTTTCTTTAAATCTGATACATCAAGGGTAAGACCTGCTCTTGCTAGAATTATAATAAGGGCTATTTTCCTTAAATCCGCAGATATAAGTAAAATTGATTCATCTATCTGATTTAATACGTGCGGTCCTAATACAATTCCTGTGAGGACCATTCCTAAAAGTGCCGGAAGCTTCACCTTTTTGCATAGCCACCCTGCTGCCATTCCTACCAAAATGATGAGAGCGATACTGTATAACATAATTTGCCTCTTTCCTATGGCTTAGACTAAGCATTATTTTCCAGCCATATACTCATTTTTATTTGCAGGGCGTAAAAAAAAGCTGATACCCCCTGCGATATTCGCAGAAGTCATCAGCTTTAATAAGCGGTTTTATTATTAACAATATATATCACTATCTTACTTTAATAATATGGAAGAACCTCATTTCCATGAGAGATGATACTTCTAAAATACTATTTTGTCAAGTATTTTCTTACCCATTATTTTTTTCCTGCTCTTCAATCAGCTTCACAAATTCTTCCTCAGGCATAGGTTTATAGAAATAATAGCCCTGTATCAGATCACAGGAAACACTCTTTAAGAACTCATACTGCTCCTTTTTCTCAACACCTTCAGCCACAACTATTGCATCTATTGCATGCGCTAATCCTATAGTCGACTTTATTATTGCCTCAGCCTTTTTATTCTCTCCTATTTTTTTAATAAAGCCCATATCCAGCTTTACTATATCAAAGCCAAAGCTCTCAAGCGTTGATAAAGAGGACATTCCCTTACCAAAATCGTCAAGCAGTATCTGCACTCCAAGAGTCTTTAGTGCATAAAGACAGTCCTTAGCATTTGTCTCAAGTGACTCATATGACGATTCAGTAACCTCTACCTTTAAAAGAGGACGCTCTGCATTGCAGATACTAGCCTTATCAAGGATGTTCTTCATAAGCAGACCATCAAAGAAGTCCATTCTTGAAAGATTTACCGCACATGGAACAACTATTTTTCCCTTAAGTCTTCTACTTTCAAGAAAATTAAATACTTCATTTACGACAAAATTATCAACTCTGGAAATCTGACCGCCATCTTCAAAAATAGGAATAAATTTACCTGGCGAAATCATTCCCCTTGAATGGTGCTGCCAGCGTAGCAGGGCTTCAGCTCCAACGATTTTCAGTGTCTGAGTTTCAACAACCGGCTGGTAATACACCTTAAATTCTTTATTTCTAATAGCCTCTTTCAGCTCAGATAGAAGTACCCTCTTACTTAAGTACTCCTCTCTCATTTCATCATCGTAGTAGGCATAGTTTGAAATTCCGCTGTCCTTTATGTTCTTTTCTGCAAGCTTTGCCCTATCAACCATATGTACAATTGAAACATCGAGCCTATTTATGACATATATTCCGCATCTTATTCCATAAGAATACTGTTTATAGCCATCTTTATAGACCTGCACCGCAATTTCATCTAAACTTTCCTGAACAAGTACTTCCCTATCGACTATCATTACAAAATGATCACTTTCAAAACGGCTAAAGATATAGGGCTTA
>JAEEGF010558824.1_pt1 | contig 26313 bp, 14 predicted proteins | sample 9134171 | NCBI WGS metagenome assembly JAEEGF01 (sample SAMN16246542, study PRJNA631951) | gut metagenome | biome: gut microbiome; feature: rumen; material: AP-attached | host: Bos | place: Iran: Karaj | collected 2018-10 | reverse complement strand
ATGCCCTGTGCCGAACGCAGGGACACCTCATATTCTGATGAATCGCCACCACACACGATGGCTATGGTTCTCTTGGTTGAATTCATTTTTTGCGCACACATTAAAATACGGGTACAAAATTACATAAAAAATCCGCTTTTTTTGTACTTTTGTCGAAAATAAATAAATGACGATATGAATAGTAAAGAACTTTACGCAATCTACGAGCAACATCCCGTCATCACGACCGATAGCCGTGACTGTCCCGAGGGCAGCATTTTCATTGCCTTGAAGGGTGAATCCTTTGACGGCAACCAGTTTGCCGCACAAGCCCTGGAAAAAGGCTGTGCCGTCGCCATTGTTGATGACCAAAATGTGTATAATAACTATTATGGCGACAAGCAGATGATCCTTGTCCCCGACACGTTGCAAACCTATAAGGACATGGCGCGTGAGCACCGCCGCCGCTTCGACATCCCCGTCATCGGCATTACGGGTACCAACGGCAAGACGACAACCAAGGAGCTCGTGCGTGCCGTCATCGGTGAACGCTACGACGAAATGGCGACCGAGGGCAACTTCAACAACGACGTGGGCGTGCCCAAGACATTGTTCCGCCTCAGCGTCATGAACGAAATCGCCATCATCGAGATGGGCGCCAGCCACCCTGGCGACATCAAGACGCTCGCCGAGACCGCCGAACCCACCTGCGGCCTGATCACCAATGTGGGAAAGGCCCATCTGCAAGGCTTCGGCTCGCTGGAAGGTGTCATCCGCACCAAGGGTGAACTCTATGACAACCTGGCAAGCCGCGAGGACAGCGTCATCTTTATCAACGCTGACAACGAGTACCTGATGGGAATTCTGCCCAAGAATGTCAAGGCCGAATACTACACCAGCGACGAGAACAAGACCGGCGCACAAGTCTATGGCCAGATAATCGCATGTGACCCGTTCCTGCGCCTGCGCTGGAAAAGCGGAGAAAACCGAGAGTGGCATGAGGTGACGACACACCTCATCGGCAGCTACAACCTTGACAACGTGCTGGCAGCAGTCACCGTGGGTCTGCACTTTGAAGTGGCACCCGAGCAGATATGCCATGCTCTGGAGAATTACGTGCCCTCCAACAACCGCTCCCAACTGACCGAGACCCATTATAACCACCTCATCGTGGATGCCTATAACGCCAACCCCACCTCCATGGCCGCCGCACTCGACAACTTCAGCCTGATGGAAGTCGCTCCCAAGATGGCCATCCTGGGCGAGATGCGCGAACTGGGTGACAGCAGCGCCGAGGAACACCGCCGTGTGGTGGAGAAACTGGCGACCTGCCCCTTCGACGAAGTGTGGCTCGTGGGCCAGGAGTTCAAGGACATCGAGTGCCCCTATCGCAAGTTTGACGACGTGGAGCAAGTCAAGGCCGCCATAGCCGCCTCTCGCCCCGAAGGCCGTTACATCCTCATCAAGGGCTCCAACGGCACCCGCCTCTTCCAACTTCCCGAACTGCTGTGACACTACAATAAAAGACCGAGGGTAATTTATCACATGAACATGATAAATTACCCTCGGCTTTTTATGTATAAACCTATAGGTTTACGGTTCAATCGCCATTGAGGATGACATCGATGACTGCGTTGATATCAGCGATGGTCACTTCTCCGTCTTCATTCACATCTCCACGGAGGTCCTGTTCTCCCTTCAAAATCATGTCGATCACTGCATTGATGTCGGCAATCGATACCTCGCCGTCATTGTTCACATCGCCCGGAATTGAGTCGGCGGGGAAGTAAATCGTATGGGTGCTGACATTTGCCAGCGAAACCTGATCACCATTGCTGTAATAATAGAGTTTGGCAAAGTACCTCCAGCCATTAATCACATTATCAAGATGGAATGTCAATGTGGTTGTCTCCTGCGGGGCAAGGACAACTCGTTGGTTAAGCGCTTGTACCAGCGTTCCCGTGGTGCCATGCGTGCGCTTGTAGAGTTTAATTGAAACATCCTCGTCGTAAGTAGATGAACCATTATTGGTAACCGTCACCTGCACAGCAAACTCATTGGCGGTGATAATCTTGTTGACCATGTCAGTCACATTGAGCGCCTTGGCCGAGCCTTTCAGGTTGGCGCTTGGCATTTGAGTGATTACAATCTGTTTGGTGGCAAATACATTTATACCTTCTTTATCGTATGCGAATTTGAGAGTCACTGTACCAGCGGCATCAGGCATGTAACGGAAGGGCACCAATCCCTGAGCATTTTTATCTATATCGGCAAAACCAGCTGCTACAAATTTGTCATTGGCAAGCATATAGAGCGCATCGTTGCGGGTATTACCCAGATTTGTCACGTCAAGAGTAACATCCACCGGTCGGGCATTGTGCATTGTGCCAGTCACATAGATGTCATTGACCTGGTAGTAGGGCTGCACTGCAGCACCATGAGCAATCATGGAACAACTGTTGCCGTTGATAATCACCTCGATATAATTGACGTCGGTGCCAATGCAGGGTCGCCAGTCCTCGGCGTATGTCTCGCTATAGATGGGCACAATGCGATAAGTACCGCTACTGATGCCACTACCAAAAGACAGCGTCGATGTAGGATAAATATAGTATCCGCTGCTCAAGCCAAACCGTTGATTCACATCCAACACCTTGATGATTTCATTATCCTTGTATAAAGCCCAGCCGTAGTCAAAATCGATGGCATCATCCATGACGTTGAGGAAATGGGTCATTTGGGTAACGGTGAAATCCTGGCTGACAGTAGTTCGGGTGTTTTTGCTGCCCTGAATTTCGATGTATTTGGCGGCGACATCAAGTCCGGGGTCTCCAACCTGTCCAGGTTGCAATCCGGCAACAATACCCTGGTCAAGGATATATCCATAGGTGCCGCTGGCACTGCCTGTTCCCTGCAAATCAGGATTGAGCACATTCAACAGGAAATAACCGTTGCTCTTGCCGTGCCATCCCCAGTTGAAGTGGAACATTCCATTACCGTCATAGCCATCACAGATAAACGCATGGCCACCAGTGAGTTTGCGACCACGATAAATCACCGGGCGCTTTTCAGCCAGTTCATTCAAGACCATAGTCTCCCACTGCGAGGTGGTGTAAAAGCGACGCTGGAGATACTTGGCCGTTGGCGAATAGTTAAAATACAGGAACATCGCCATGGGGACGTCACTGGTTGAAGCCGATGAGCCGTCGTCCTGATAATCCATCTCAACTGATTGAGCACAGTAAAGCGACAACTCGGCAACCGCCTTTGCCTCTGGGCTATTGAGATCATCGGTGAGATAGGTAACCTGCATGGCATCCCAGTTGAAGTCCACGGGTGCTAACGCAGGCATTGAGAAATGTAATGTTTCAGTTACATAGGCAGGAATCGACATGCGGGGACGCTGCGGCCATTTCCAGTAGTGCATCACCTGTGCCATCGCTGTAGCCACACAGCCCACCGAAGCATTGGTTCCAGAGGACAATGCCGGCAACATGGTGTTATAGGGAGCGCCCTGTGACCATACAGCAGTCACCATCGGCGCAATCGGTCCTGAAGCGCTAATGTGTTCAGCTACCTTTCCGCCCTCGTCGAGCATAGCCATTTGGGTGGCATAGCCATCGAGCCAATCCCTCATGGCATCAGGAATATCATCCACATCAAAGGTTCCATTATCACTGTAGCCTAGTACGGCAGGGACTCTGTCATCGCCAGCGACAATGACATATCCGCCAGTGGCACAATCGGCATTGAAAACATAGTAAGGTGATGGGGTCGATGCTTTGAACGAAGTAGCCTTGTGAACCAGCCGCATACCAGCAACGGATTTCGACTGGCTAATCATAAAACGATGGGCAATTTGTTGTGCTTGTTTCTCGTTGACAACGCCTGCCCACATGGGGCAAAGTATCGCCAGACACATGATTACAGAAAGAGTGCGTAGGGTCTTCATTACAATTATTTGGTTAATTATTCATTATATTATTTTGCAAAGATAATTATTTATGTTCAAAAAATCGTAGAAAACCACGACTTTTCACAAAGTCAAGGCACCAAAATTTGGCATTCCGCCCGACTTGCTGTATATTTGCAGGTAGAAAATAAACATTCAAACCAAGTAACCAAAAATGAAAAGATTATTGCTGTTGATGGCGGTAGCCCTTGGTGTGCTTGCCAGCCATGCAGCGGTCAAGGTTGACCGCATCGAGCCCACCAACTGGTATGTGGGCATGAAGGATCCCAGTGTACAACTCATGGTCTATGGTGAGGGCATCCGCGATGCCGAGGTGACCATAGATTATGCAGGCGTGACGATCGACAGCCTCGTGCGACTCGACTCGCCCAACTATCTGTTGCTATATCTCAACACCCGTGGCGCCCAGCCTGGCACCATGGAGTTGACCTTCAAGCAGGGCCGCAACAAGAAGAAAGTGAAATACGAACTCCGCGCCCGCGAAATGAGTGGTGACAAGCGCAAGGGCTTTACTAATGCCGATGTGCTTTATATGCTCATGCCTGACCGTTTTGCCGACGGTAACCCCGCCAACAACCAGATTAAAGGCATGCAAGCCTATCAGAATGATAGGACGAAGCCCAGCCTGCGCCATGGTGGCGACATCGAGGGCATCCGTCAACACCTGGATTACTTCACCCAGTTGGGCGTGACCGCCTTGTGGTTCACTCCCGTGCTGGAGAACAATTCTCCTGACAGCCACAACGTTGTCTCGACCTATCACGGCTATGCCACCACCGACTATTATAAGGTGGATCCCCGCTTCGGCACCAATGAGGAGTATCGTCGCCTGTGCGACGAGGCCCACAGTCGTGGCCTCAAGGTGGTGATGGACATGATTTTCAACCACTGCGGTGACTACCACCCCTGGTTGAAAGACATGCCCAGCCATGACTGGTTCAACCAGCCCGACTACAAGAACAACTACCTGCAGACAAGTTACAAACTCACCCCCGTGATGGATCCTTATGCCAGCGAGATTGACCTCAAGGAGACCGTCGAGGGCTGGTTCGTGCGCTCAATGCCCGACCTGAACCACCACAACGTGCATGTGATGAATTACCTCATCCAGAACAGCATCTGGTGGATCGAGACGGTTGGCATCGACGGCATCCGCATGGACACTTACCCATATGCCTATGCCGATGCAATGGCCCGCTGGATGAAGCGTCTTGACCTCGAGTATCCCAACTTCAACGTTGTGGGAGAGACCTGGGTTGAGCATCCTGCCTACACCGCCGCATGGCAAAAAGGCAACAAGATGGGCAAGCCCGAGAGCTACCTGCCTACTGTGATGGACTTCTCCTTCTACGAGAAAGTGGATAGCGCCAAGAAAGAGGAAACCGATGGCTGGTGGCGCGGCTACAACCGAGTGTATAACAGCCTGTGCCACGACTACGTCTATCCCAACCCGTCGAGCGTGATGGCCTTTATCGAGAACCACGACACCGACCGTTTCTTGGAAAATGGACAAGACGTGCCCGCATTGAAACAGGCGCTCGCCCTGCTGCTCACCATCAAGCGCATCCCGCAACTGTATTACGGCACCGAGATCCTGATGAATGGCACCAAGGAAGTGACTGACGGCAACGTGCGCAAGGACTTCCCCGGTGGCTTTGCTGGTGACAGTCAGAATGCTTTCACCGCCGAGGGACGCACCCCAGCCCAAAACGATATGTTCAACTGGCTGAGTGCCCTACTGCACTGGCGCCAGGGCAATGATGTCATCATCAAGGGTAAGATGACCCAGTTTATCCCCTACAACGGCATCTATGTTGTCGCCCGCAGCTACCAGGGCCGCCATGCCGTGACCATCATTAACGGCACGACGCAACAACGCCAAATGAAACTTGACCGCTACAATGAGGTGTTTGGCAAGGCAACCGTTGCCCGCGATGTTCCCACCGGCAAAATGGTCAACCTCACCGATGGCGAGATTACATTGCCCGCTCGTGGCACCCTTGTGCTGGCGTTTTAACAACTACCAATAATCATAGCTACATAATTATTTATCAAATAATCTTGTTGCATATTAACTAACAATTCGTATCTTTGCAAAAACTTTGCAAGGCAATTATGGCAAAAATTGTAAGGTACTATTCACGAGGAAGACATCCTAAGGGCTTTTGGGGCAACCGCGTTCTTAAAGCCATGAACGGCAAGCAACATGCTGCGCTGCCCGAGTGGGTCTTCCCCGAGATACAGTTGGAGAAGAACTGCCGTGTTCTGGACGTGGGATGTGGCGGTGGTGCCAATATTGCCCGTTTGCTGGAAAAATGCCCTGAATGCCATGTCACCGGACTCGACATCTCAACCCTGGCTGTAGAGGTTTCTACCGAATTGAATTACCGTGCTTTCAAGGACGGATTCTGCCTGATTGTTGGCGGCAATGCCTTGCAAATGCCCCTAGCCAGAGAGATTTTTGACTTGGTCACTGCATTTGAGACCATCTACTACTGGGCATCGCTTGACTACGGATTCCTGGAAATGTTCCGCGTACTCAAGCCTGGCGGCACCTTGCTGATTGCCAACGAGCGTGACGGCCTCCTGCCCGAAGATGAAGTCCTCTACAAGGCGGTCGGCACCATGCGCATCTACCATCCCGAAGAGATTGTGCAGAGTCTGGAAGAAGCTGGATTCATCAACATCCAGACACGTAACGACGAGAAACGTCACTTCATCTGCTTCACTGCGACCAAACCTAAGTAACAAGCAAGATACCACCAATCAACGATACAACATTAAGCGTGACAAAGGGATAAACCCCTTGCCACGCTTTTGTTTGCCGCACACTGCAGTCAATGTGGTTATTCCACGAAGGATTTTAGCTCGTAAAGAGCTGGTGTTGCACGACCAGTCTCATGATTCCACAGGCCGGCATTATACCAGTTGTCAATAACGTGCAACTGGTTCCAGTAGCTGCCGCCCAGGCCATATTCATTGGCCTCGGGGAACCACCAGAAGAGACCTTTCACGCGGCTATAACGCTTGAGCGTATTGATGAGATCAACAGTAAACTGGCGCTGTCCCTCAAGGGTCAATGGCCAAGTGGATGAGAAGTCAATGTCGCCCACTTTGTAGTGGTAACTGTAGCCAGTCTCGACTATCATAATGTCCTTGTCCTGGTACGAATTGCTCACGTTATTCAGCGCAGCGGTCAGCGTTGCTAAATCACCATGGAAATAGGGATAGTAACTCAAGCCGATGATGTCATAGTCCACCTGCTTGCTCTTCATCTGGTTATAGAAGTTAAGCAGGATGTTGAGCTTGGCAACGCGCTCGGTATGCAGGATAATCTTTGCATTCGGGCACTCCTCACGGCAAGCGCGGCCAGCGGCTTTGAGCAGGTTGGTAAAACGAGCCCAGTTAGCCTCATCTCCCATATAGCACTTCTTGAGATTGGCGTTTGGCGTTCCCACGGGTCCCCACAACATGCCGTAACTGATTTCATTACCCGTCTGGATATAGTCAGGCGTAGCACCTGCAGCCTTGAGGGCACGCAGGCAATCGCGGGTGTACTCATACACCTGTTGTACCAGCTGATCATCATCCAGATTGGCCCACGCAGCGGGTGTATACTGCTTCACGGGGTCAGCCCAGCTATCACTATAGTGGAAGTCGAGCATGAACTGCATGCCAGCTGCCTTGATGCGGGCGCCCAGCACTTTTACAGTATCCAGATTTTGGATAACACCCTGCCCCTTATCGGTGCTCGATGCATTCTCGGGATTTACAAACAGTCGCACACGTGCTGCATTCCATCCTTGCTCTTTGGTCCAAGTGATGACATCGTTGACAATCAGGCCGTTCACGTCATAGTAATGGGCATTACTGATATTATAGCGCGGGGCCATCTTCTGGTGAGCCTCATATTTGGTCAACATCGAGATGTCACCTCCCACAACGGGGCCGTTATAGGGCTCTTCTTCATCACCGCCCAATATTAGGTCAATCAAGGAATTGATGTCAGCGATATTGATCTCTCCATCGTCGTTCACATCACCCTTAATGTCGTCATTACTGGTGAGAATCATGTCAATCACGGCATTGATATCGGCAATATTGATCTCGCCATCGCCGTTCACGTCACCACGAACAGCGGCATTGGCGCCGAGTGTAGTCAACACCAGCGCCAATGTCAAGCAAAACAATCTAAGTGTCTTGTTCATGTGGGAGTTTATTTCAAGATGAGGTCAATTACGGCATTGATATCAGCAATATTGATTTCGCCGTCACGATTCACGTCACCAGTGCCGCTTTCGGCACCAGTCAGGATGAGGTCGATCAGGGCGTTGATATCGGCAATGTTGGTCTCACCATCACCGTTCACATCACCGGAATCTTCATCGACCAGATAAGGCAGATAGGTATCGGTCACATCCTGCACCTGATATTTGTTGGTCTGGGTCGTCACCTCAAAGAAGGAGGTCTTGTTCACATAGGTTACATCCTCAGTCTGATGACTTGAAGCCGAGGTGCCACCCTGGTTGAATACGAAGTTCACATAGTAGTCCTTTGACTTGATAGTGTAGGTGTCATAGTAGAACTTGACGCCGTTGACCACCTTGGTATTGGTGATTACCTCGCCAGGCCATCCACCATTGGGTGAGGAAGTATCATCCCAACTGAAGAAGTTCACCTGTGACCAATTGTTGGGCGCTACAGTAGGATCCTTGAGGAAGACGGTGATCTCGTAGGGCTCAAACGGAGTGGCATCAACCACATAGTTACGCGTGATGATACCGCTCACAGCGCCATTGATGAGCAGACCCACCTTGAGGGTGCAATTATTTGCGATGTTGATGGTCGAGCCATCGGCCACCTTGGTGCCCTTGCTGGCGGTGGGAGTGCTGCCATCGAGGGTGTAGATGAGCTGGGCGCCTTCGGTCTGGCTCACAGCAGTGAGGGTCACGTTGATGGCACCCTCATATTCACCGCTAGGCTTGCTGGCCCAAGCGGTCTCGGTGGTTTTGCTCAAAGCAATGCGATAATTGGTACCACTGGCCACCATCACATAGGTAGCAGGAATAGTATATGCAGTATTACCCATCGCAGCCAGCATCACACCGCGATCGCCGACAGTGCGCTGAACATAATAGTTACCGCCCTGACTGTTGGCCAGGTTATAGGATGTGCTAGTGTTAGTGACACCTGCCAACTGACGTGCATAGATCATCTGCTTGATGCTCTCCTTATAGTCAATCCAGTGCTTCAAGAAGATACAAGGTGTTCCAGGCATGGAAAGCAGGTAGGCATTAGCAGCCTCGATATTGGTGCGGATGGGATCCTGCTGATTGCTGGCATCACGGTACTGGGTATCGTGGTTCTCAACAAAGGTCACCGCATAGCGCTTGTAGTTGGTTTCCTGGCAAAGGCCCTTGTTGCTCGATGTACCCAGATTGGTCCACTTGTTCTGGTTGACCGCATCGCGGATGACGTAGCGGAAGGGGAAGTCGAATGCAGCACTTTGCACAACGCCATCCACCTTGGTACCGTCAATCCAGTTCTTTACTGCCGTCTGGTTACCGTCCCAGTACTCACCCACCGAATACTGGGTGCCTGAATAGGCATTATACATACCGGTGTAAGATGCCGAGTAACCCTTAACCATATCATAACGGAAGCCGATATAGCCCAGGTCATCGAGCAGCATCTTCACATAGGCCTTAACTATGTCCTGCACATTCTGGCTCTTGTGATCCAGATCGCGCATACCGGCCCAGTCCTCACCCGTGTCGTTGTTGGCACTCAGCGACTTGCCATTGCTGTTTGCCCAAGTGAGCGTCGAACCACCATCATCGTTGCGGCAGATATCGGTGGACAGCATCTTATAGGTCACACCTTTATAGACCTCGACAGGGAAGGTCACCCAGTCGTTGATGGTCTTGCGGTGATTGACAACAACGTCGGCAATGGTGCCGATGCCCTTGCTCTTGAACGTGTTGATCATCGAGCGCAGCTGAGCTTCGGAACCGAAGGAGCTGTTGTAGTTGACAAACCAGTACAGGTCATCATAGCCCATCGATGTGCCGCCACAGTTACCACTCTGAGGTATCCACACGAGTTTGAAGAACTCAGCCAGTTCATCGGCCTGTGCCTCAAGTTTGGGCCAGCGTGTCTCGTTGAAGGAATCCCAGTAGAAACCCTGCAGCATCACGCCATCATACTTTGTCGGCCAGCCCTGTGCCATCATCAGCAAGGGTAGCATAACGACCAATGCAGTAGTAAAAATCTTTTTCATAGCAAATATCATTTTAATTAGGTTATTCTCTCCACAAAATTAATTCAAGTCGAGCAAAATGCCAAGAAAAATCAAAAAATATTTTACCAGCAATCGTTTGCAAAGCGGGGACGCGCCTTGAAAGACACGTCCCCGCTGGGAAATTCACAGATGATAATAAGTGATTACATCGAGATGAAGTAATACTTACCCAGGAGGTCGTTGAAGACGATCCTATAGGAACCAGCCTCAACAGGAATGTTAGCGCCATTCTGTACGCCAACGCCTACAGGGAAGGTGGGACCACCCCAGTTAACTGACCAACCACCGTTGGCAGCAAACTTGAGCTCGGTGTTCTCCTCGAAGGTCATCACTGCCATCCAGTCATGATTCTCGGTCACGGTGCTCATGGGAGCCATCAACGTGCCACTGGGGTTCCAATCCTGGTAACCGCCAGGCATACCCATGGTGCTGTAAACGCCAATAGGATCAAGGAACGGCTCAATGGTCAGCGTCTCGGTGCTCATGTCGTAGGTAATCAGGTAATAACCATCGGCAGGCACCTCGATGTTGCTACTGCCACCGTCGTTCTTGACGGGGGTGCCGTCGATCATACCCCACTGCTCGTCCCAGTTACCCGGCTGATGGATGAGCTTGAAGCCCTGTCCAGCGGGGAAGTAACCAGCGTAGGTCAGAACGGTGAAGTCCTCAGCCTCGGTGTACATGGGGATAAGAGCGGTGCCGATGTTGGCGGGATCATTGCCCCACGAACCGTCACCAATGCAAGAACCAACCAGATACCACAGGTCGGGCTTAGCAATAGGCTCAAGAATTACAGTAACATCAAACGGCGCACTCTCGATGGTGGTGGCAGTCTTTCCATTGGTCATTATCCACACTACCTGCCCACTGAATACGCGGGGCTCGGGAGCCTTGCCATAGAGCGAAATCACATAATTCTTCAATTCCTGTGCATCAACGGTACCATCCTCATCCAGAACAAAAGCCTGGTCATTGAGGAAGAGCGTATACTGAGCAGAATAAGTAGTGTCACTTGTTGAGGGTGCAGTGATGTCACACACCTTGACACGCTCGCCAGTCTCCACGGCAAAGTCGATTGTGCCCACAGGGGCCACCGAGCCGTTGCCAAAGGTGATCACCTCACCTTGAGGATTGCTCTGGGGCTCTGCCCAGTCCTTGAAATCCTCGGTACAGCTAGCCAACAACAATGCAGTTGCTGCAAAATATAAAAACTTCTTCATATTTCTCTTTCTAGTTTTAAGTTAGTTACTCAACAGGGACAAAGTTGTAGGTGCCCAAGATATCGTTGAAGAACACATGGTAAGTGCCAGCAGCAACAGGAATGTTAGCACCGCCCTGAGTACCCTGGCCATAGGGGAAGCCAGATGCACCCCAGTTCACATCCCAACTATTGTCGGCAGCAAACTTGAGCTCGGTGTCGTCATAAGTCACATTCTTCAAGTACCAGTCATGGTTCTCGACGGTAGTGCTCATGCCAGTCATGAAGTTGTCACCAGTGTTCCAATCCTGATATGCACCAGGCATGGAAATCTCAGCGTAAACACCAACGGTGCCCTCGTAAGGCTCGATAGTCAGTTCATCGGATGCGGTGTTCAGGTGGATCATGTAGTAACCATCACCAGGAACACTCAGGTTGCCGCTGCCACCGTCATTCTTGACGTAGCCAGCGTCGCCCATACCCCACTGGTCATCCCAGCTACCGGGGTTCTTGATCAGCTTGAACTGCATGTCGGCAGTGAAGTAGCCCACATACTGGATCTCACCAGGCATTACACTGCCATCGGTGTCAAAGACGGGATACATCGGGATCAGACCGCCTGAACCAACAGCACCTGCATCATTATTCCAGTCAGCAGAGCCGATACCAGCACCAACAAGGTACCAGATCTCGATCTCCTCGCTAACCTCTGAGCTGAGGTCAACATAGTAGGGATTCACTTCAAGGCTTACAATATTAGAGTAAACCGGGTTAGCGCCATTGGTGATAGCACGGCAGCGCACATAGACAGTCATCTTCTCGGGAACAGCGTCTTCCTCCCACAAGCAAATCTTATTCAGAGACTTGTTCAGGTCAGCGACATCCATGTCACCAGAGCAACCTGCAAATACAGACTTCAAAGTTGCATAGTTGGCAAATACGGTTCCTGTAGTATCGGCATCGGCCTCTTCGGTCGAAATAGTCCACTCTTTGGGATCGTTAAAGAGAGAAACCTGGAGCTGATACTCACAAGCTGCGGGCCAACCACCAAAATCGGGCTGTGACCAGACAAAGGGGATTGCCGTCGAAACAGCCAAGTCAACCAGCGTGTTCACGGGATTGTTGAGCGTGAACCCGTTGGGCTGCACCAGCGTGGGGTTGGAATCACGGTCATCCTCACATGCAGTGAACACGAGTGCCATGCTCAACAGCATCAGTGATGATAAAAATATCTTTTTCATATTCTTATTGTCATTTATTAAATGTTAGACTTTGCGTTTGCATTAATAACCGGGATTCTGTTTCAGCTTGGAGTTAGCAATCAGGTCATCGGTGGGGATGGCAAACACATTGCGGAATGCCTCAAAGTCACGACCGGCATAAACGCCGCCCTTCCATTGCCACTGGTAGCCGGTATTGCCACCGAACTTGCCAAAGCGGATCAGGTCAACGCGACGACGGCCCTCGAAGTAGAACTCACGACCCCACTCGTCCAGGATCTGGTCGAGGGTGTAGCGGTTGCGCTGCAGTGCATGGGCACGGCCACGGATAGCGTTAAGGGCTGCAACAGCCTCGGCGGGAGCAACGCCACCGCTCAGGCGGGTCAGAGCCTCAGCATAGGTCAGATAAGCCTCAGCCACACGCATGTAGAACAGGTGAGAATCGGCAAAGGTTACATCGCTGCCCTTGCTGCCGTCACACTTGAAGTTGTTGAACTTGGCAACAGCATAGCCATACTTGAAGTTGGACTCATCGTCCACGTTGAGGTAACGGCCCTCGGTCTCGAACAAGGCGCGGTCATCCTCGGCAGCCATAGCCAGTACATAGGCGTGGCCTGAAGGAGCGTCATCGTTGGGGAAGAACAGACGGATCAACTCGGGACGAGCACGGTTACCACCCCATGTACTGTTGTTGTACAGACCATTAACCTCGGTCTCGTCATACATGTTGGGGTGCATATCGGCGTCGGTAGTCGAGCAAATCAGGAAGTTGGTACCGCCCCACGAGGTAGTGCGAGTACCATCTTGGATAACAGGGAATACGGCCTCATAGGCAGCATCAGTCTTGCTGTTGTCACCCATGAAGAGCATCTGGTAAGCGCTATACTCGCGGTAAACGCCATCAATACCATTGCCAGCATAGCCAGTGGTGAACAGTTTATAGTTGGAGTCCATCACCTTCTTGGCATAGTTGGCAGCTTCCTGCCAGCGTGCGGTGCCGGTGTAAATCTCACTGTTCAGGTACAGACGGGCCAGGAGCATCCAGGCAGCAGCTTTGTCAACGCGGCCATAACCAGCCTCGCCATACTTCTTGGGCTGCGGATCCTTCAGGACGGTGCCATTGTCACCATCATTCTCACCGATAATGGCCTTCAACTCATTCTCGATGAACTCACACACCTGAGCACGGCTGTACTGCTCGGGATTCTCACCCGAGATGGTGGTGGCAAAAGGAATGTTGCCGAAAGCATCGGTCAGCAGATAGAACTGGAAGGCGCGCAGGAAGCGAACCTCGGCAGTCATCGTGGCATCATAGTCAGCATACACACTCAGATACTGATTGCAGAAGGTGATACCGATACACAGGCCATAGTAGTAGCCGCGCAGCATCGGGTGGCTGGCATCGTAGGAGTTGTGGCAATAGGAAGGAATACCCTCATCACCCCAACCGCAGATAGCCTCATCGGTCGTCAACTCGTTAGAGTTCCACATCTGGCGATACTTGTGCTGGAAACCGCCATCAAGACCGTCAACGTCAACATTGTCGTCACCACCATTGTTACCTGAAGTAGCGAAGACAGAATAGCACTTGTTGAACAGCTGCTCAGGGGTAACATCGCTCTGCAAAGAGGGATCGATGGGCTCCACATCCAGGTCGTTGATACAAGAGGTCAAACCTCCAGTCATCATCAGAACCACAGCAGCACTCAATATATATTTGAAAAACTTATTCATTGTGATCAATCTAATTATATATTACTATAATGTATCAGTGCAATTAGAAGTTGAGGTTCAAACCAACGATGAATGAGATGGGACGCGGGAAGATGTCACCGCCGATACCACCGAAGACCTCGGGATCGATACCATCATACTTGGTAATGCAGAACACGTTGCTAACGCTACCGTAGATACGGCCACCAACACCGTTGTAGCTGCCATGCTTGAGCAGATTGTTGAAGCTGTAACCCAGGGTGATGTTGTCACACTTGAGGAACGAAGCATTCTGTACCCAGTAGTCGCTGAAGATAGCGTAGTTGTCATAGCTTTGCCAACCCATTTCAACCGATGCCTTGGGACGGTTGTTCAGATAGAAACCGGAAACCTCCTCAAACACCGAAGCGGGGCTTACGTTGTGATAGCCCTGCATCACGTTGTTGAACATGTAGTTGCCAATGCTGGCACGCAGGCTGAAACCGAGGTCCCAGTTCTTCCAATCCAAGCGGGAAGCCAGACCCATGGTCACGGGAGCCCACGGTGACTTGTACAGATACTTATCGGCATCGCTGATCACACCGTCACCATTGCGGTCAACCACCTGGCTCTCGATGGGCTTACCATCCTGGTCGTAAACCTGCTGGTAAACGTAGAAGCTGTTAGAGGGATAACCTGCAACATGAGCCTGAGCAGAACCGTTGATACCTATACCGCCAGTGGTCACGAAGTAGCTGGGATCATCACTGATGAGCTCAAGCACCTTGTTGCTATTGTAGGTCAAGTTATAATCGATGGTCCACAACAGGTCGTTGGTGGAGATAGCCTTCCAGTTCAAGGACATCTCGATACCAGTGTTGCGCAGCGAACCGATGTTCTTGTAGAACGCGTTGCGGAAGTTGGTCATGGCCGAGAAGGTGGCCCAGTTCAACAGATCGGTGGTCTTGCGATAGTACCAGTCGATGCTACCGCTCAGGCGCTGGTTCATGATACCCCAGTCCAAACCGATGTTGGTCGTCGTGGTGGTCTCCCACTTCAGCTCGGGGTTGTAAACGTTGGGCTTAGCCTTGGAACCGTTACCGGCGACATCATAGAATGAACCTGCACTACCGTTGCTCATCACGTAGGTGGCAAAGTAGTTATAATCACCGATACCTTCCTGCTGACCAGTCTTACCCCAACCGAGGCGCAGCTTCAGGTCGCTGAAGGGACCTTCCTTCATGAAGGCCTCCTCGTTGATCTTCCATGCAAAGGCTGCCGAGGGGAACAGAGCCCAGTGCTTTTTGAAGCGTGACGAACCATCATAACGCATGGTGAAGGTCAACAGATAGCGGCTGTCATAGCTATAATTCATACGGCCAAAGAACGATACCAGATAGTTCTCGGTGCGGTAACCCAAGCCGTTGTTCTGGCGATAAACGCCTTCGGCACGGATGGCACCAGCCTTGCTGTCACCCACCTTGTAGTTAGCAGCGGGGATCCACTGGCCTGGAACAACTGTGAGCGCACCGTTCTCGATATCGGCCTCGGTGAATACGAGAGCCGAGTTGCTGGGATAGGTACCCCATGACTCGTTGTACTCCTTGCGCCAGTTCTTCGACCACTCGTAACCGGCCATGATGTCGAAGTGATGCTTGTCGTTGAAGTCCTTATAGTACTGAGCATAGGTACTCAACTGCAAGTTCTCCTTGCTCTGGGTGTAGTAGCTGGTGTTGCCCCAGTAGTTGGAGGTGTTGGAGATATTGGCACTGATGTTGTGGCCGTTACCGCCAGTGAAGTCACCACCCAGGGTGAGGTGCAGTCTCAAGTCCTCAAAGCCGTGGATCTTATAGTCGATGTCGGCACTACCGATGAACGAGTGGGTCTTACCACTGTTGTCATGGTTGTCGAGCATAGCCACAGGGTTGTAAGGAGCATTGGTGTTCTTGGTGTAGGGCCAAGCAGCATCCGAACCATTTACCTGGAGCCACTCGAAATAGCCGCCTACGCAACCATACTTCGGGTCATTGCTGCGAACGGGCTGGGTCGGGTCCATGCGGACAGCGTTGCCCACAGCACCGGTGTCAGCCCAACGTGACTTGGTCCAAGCCAACTTACCATTGAGGTTGAAGGTCAGGTGGTCCTCAAAGAACGAGGGGTTCAGGTTCAGGGCTACGGTGTAGCGCTTGAAGTCTGAGGTCTTGAGGATACCCTGCTGATCGGTGAAACCAGCCGAAATACGATAAGGCAGAATCTGGCCCACTGAACCGGCCACGGTCAGGTTGTGGTCGTGGCTCAATGCAGTGCGGTAGATTTCGTTCTGCCAGTCGGTGTCGGCATCGCCGAGCAGAGGATTAACAACACCTGAGTTGCCTTCACCCTCTACCCATGACCAGCCAGCGGGCAGTGCGATGTCAGCTACACCGTAGCGAGTCAACTTACCGTTGTTAACGGTATTGATCATATCGACACGCTGAGCTTTACCATCTGCATCAGTTGCGTTGCGCCATGCATATCCCATGACATTGCCAGCACGAGTATTGCCCTCAAAAATCTTGGCTACAAACTCACGATACTCGTCACCGTTCATCACGTCGATGGTCTTTTTCTTCATACTCCAGGTCACACTACCGTTATAGGAAACGGCGGGACGCTGGCCACGACGACCCTTCTTGGTGGTGATGATGATGACACCGTTAGAACCACGGCTACCGTAGATAGCGGTGGCCGAAGCGTCCTTCAACACGTTGAAGCTCTCGATGTCCTGGGGGTTAACCAACGACAGGGGGTTGGACAGACCGCTCACGCCATTGTTATCCATGGCGATACCGTCAATCACGATCAGGGGGTTGTTGCTGGCGTTCAGTGACGAACCACCACGGATGCGGATGTTAGCACCGCCACCAGGCTCACCACCGTTACTGGTTACGCTCACACCGGCAACCTTACCGCCGAGCATATCCTGAGCGCTGACAACGACACCCTTGTTCTTGGCATCGGGCTTAAGAGCCGTCACCGAACCGGTCAAGTCGTTTTTCTTTACTACACCATAACCGATGACCACCAGGTTTTGCAGCATCTGGGTGCTCTCGGCCATGGTAATTACTAAGTCACTGGCTGCGGTGACCTCATGGTCATCATAGCCGATAGACGTGATCAGGAGCTTGGCGCCCTGGGGCACACCTTCGAGTGTGAAGAGACCGTCAAAGTCGGTCACCGTACCCTGCTGTGTGCCAACGACACGAACACTCGCGCCGATGACAGGCTCGCCGGTAGCATCCTTAACAATGCCATTCACAGTAATCTGTGCATAGGCTCCCAATGACAGGAATAATCCCATCAAGAGGGTAAGAATCCTAAACGGAATTCTGATGTTTACCTGCTTCATTTTTAAATTTTTAAAGTTAATATTATATTGGTAATCAAATATTTATTGATCTTGGTTAAGCAAATCAGGATAGGCACCCTTACTCTAGTAGCGTTACAAATGGCGCTATTACAGCAATTAAAACAAGGCAAAAATAGAAATTTTAATGTTATTTTCCTTTTTTTATAATGTTAAATTTTTCACTAAATAAATGCAATCGTTTGCGTAATCCAAATTTTCATTGTATCTTCGCCCCATCTAGAATTTAACATCTCATGTTGAAGTATTAACCAACTTAAGTAAACAAAGATGAACGACAATCAACATTTGACGATGAAAGATATCGCCCGCGAGCTGGGTGTATCGGTCGCCACAGTGTCGCGTGCCCTGAGCGACAGTCCCAGCATCTCACGCGAGCGCCGTCAGGCCATCCAGCAGTATGCCCGCGAGCACAACTATTTTCCTAACGTCATCGCCGAGCAGCTGCGCCACAGCAAGCGCAACCCGTCTCGCGCCATCGGGGTGATATTGCCCGAGATTGTGCACTATTACTTCTCGTCCATCCTCGACGGCATCGAGGCCGAGGCATCGACGCGCGGTTACCAGATCATGGTGGCAAAGAGCAACGAGAGCTATGAGCGCGAGGTGCAGATTTGTGAGGCCATGTTGAAAAACAAGGTGTGTGGCATCATCGTCTCGCAAGCCAAGGATACCGAGAAATATGACCACTTTGAACATCTTGCGTCAGCAGGTGTGCCCCTGGTGTTCTATGACCGCATCTGCCCCGCGCTGAACGCCAGCCGCGTGGTGGTTGACGACTACATGGGCACCATGAATGCCGTGTCACACCTCGTCGAGACGGGATGCAAACGCATCGCCTTCTATGGCGCGTCGATGAACATGATCATTGCCAAAAACCGCTTCAACGGCTATCGCGACGCCCTCTATAAGCATGGGCTGACGCTCGACGAGTCGTTGGTGCGCATCTGCGACAACAGGGCTGATGCCGAGCGCATTACGCCTGCCATGATGCAAATGGAGAACCCGCCCGATGCCTTCTTCGCCGTAAACGACGAGACGGCCATCGGCATCCTCACTGTGGTGAAGCGCTTAGGGTTCGCCGTACCCGAGGATGTGAGCATCTGCGGCTTCACCAACGGTTTCCGCGCCACGGTATGCGACCCGATGCTGACGACCGTAGAACAACGCGGCGCCCAAGTGGGCAAAGAGGCAGCCGACATCCTCATCGGCCTAGTGGAAGGCACACTCCCTGCCGACCACGCTGAAAAACGCATCGTCAAAACCCGCCTCGTCATCCGCGGCACCACCCGCCACCCCTAACCAAGACAATTTTTTAAAAAACAAAACAACTTAAACAACTTGAACAAAGTTATAACAATGATTATAAACGGATTATGATTAATATAACTGAACTCAAAAAACACATTTATGATGTTATTGGAGCATTACATGAAGTCCATAAGGAATTAGGACCAGGATTAAATGAGTATTGTTACCAAGAAGGTCTTCAATTGCAGTTCGAAGAGCAGAGGATTCCATACAAGAGAGAAGTGTCGTTTCATCCAAAGTATCATGGAAAAGAGATGCAAGCACTTTATCGCATTGACTTTCTTTGCAAAGATGACATCATTGTAGAGTGCAAATCTATTTCAGAAATCGATAACAATGCAAGAGCTCAATTATTTAATTATATGCGTTTACTCAAATGCCCATGTGGAATACTAGTCAACTTCGCTAAAAAAAGCATGGATATTGAGCGATATTTTTATGATTCTGAACTACGTGAAATCATTGGAATGAAAGGAAATATTTTTCATTTATAAAATAATTGTTATAGTTGTTAAAGTTGTTTTTTATTTTAATAACAAAATAATTTGTATTCATAAAAAAGATGAAAAAGTGTATTTGTTTTAATAAGTTTTTATTAGTTGTTGTGATGGCTGTGGTGGCGTTGTGTGCCAGTGCGCAGCCCAGTAGGCCCAAGTTGGTTGTGGGCCTTGTTGTGGACCAGATGAGGTGGGACTACCTCTATAATTATCAGTGGGGCGAGGGAGGCTTCAAGACCTTGCTCACCGACGGATATAGATGTAACAACACCATCATCGACTATGTGCCCACTGTCACCGCTTGTGGTCATGCGAGCATCTTCTCGGGTACTACGCCAGCCTTCCACGGCATCGCCGGTAACAATTTCATACTTGACGGCAAGAACGTAACAAGTGTGACGGACGACACCGAGCGTGGCGTCGGCGGCGACGACAAGACCCGCGGCAAGTCACCACGCAACCTCATCACCACCAACATGGCCGACCAGCTGCTGCTAGCGACCGATTTCAAGAGCCGCATCGTGGGCATCGCCCTCAAGGACCGCGCCTCCATCCTGCCTTCGGGCCACCACCCCATCGGCGCCTACTGGTTGGACAGGGACAGCAAGACGTTTGTCACCAGCACCTACTATATGGACAAATTGCCCAAATGGGTCGCTGACTTCAACAAGAAGCACCGCGAAGAACTCAAGATGGAGCTCAGCTACCTGCCCTTGGGTACAACGTTGACATTTGCCCTGGCCGAGCAGGCCATCATCAACGAGAAGCTGGGTCAAGGCGAATCGACCGATATGCTCACCTTGAGCGTATCTAACACCGACATGTGTGCCCATACTTACGGCAGCCATTCACCCAAAGTTGACGCCATCTACTATCAGCTTGACAAGGAACTCGCCCACTTTATCCAACTACTGGATGAACGTATCGGGCGTGACAACTATCTGCTGTTCCTCACCGCCGACCATGGTGGCACACACAGTTATCCTCGCATGACCGAACATGGTCTGCCCAGTGGATGCGTGAGCAACTCCGCCAATGTCAATGCCGCCAATGTCGAGCTCGAGAAACAGTTTGGTGTATCCAAACTGATCAAGCAGAGCCTGGGTTACACTTACTATATCAACACTGAGGCAATCGACAGCGCCAGCCTTGACTATGAAACGGTAAAGCGTGCCGCCTGCAAGGCTCTGATGAAGTTAGACGAAATTCAATGGGCTGTAGATATCCACAACATCGACAGTTGCCCAGTGCCCACCATCCTCAAGGAGCGCATCAAGTTGGGCTACTTCCCCGGCCGCAGCGGTGAGATATTCGTCATACCCCGCACGGGATTCTATTCCGGCAGCATCGATGAAGCAGGCTCCAACCACGGCACATGGAGTCAGAGTGATAGCCACATTCCCCTCATCTTCATGGGCTGGCACGTCACACCTGGCGAAACTTCGCGTCCGACCCACATGACCGACATTGCCGCCACCGTCTGCGCCATGCTCCACATCCAGGCGCCCAACGGCTGCATTGGCACTCCGATACCGATTAACGGTATTCAATAAGCCAAGCCTACTGTTTTAGATGTTTAAAATTTACGGTTTTTGATAATTTTTTTGAGAATTTTCTTGCATATTTAATTCCTTTTTAGAAAAATGTAGTACTTTTGTAATAATTGATTCGTAAGTGGATGTATTGCCATAGTGTAACTATACTTACCCACTTTATCCACAGGATGAACATAATTCAAGTATTATTGAATCAATTTGAGATAATAGTATTATATAACTTTCTAAAAACCAATGTGTGTATGAAAAAATTCTCATTACTGCTAGCGAGTCTGTTGATGGTTTGCACAACAGCGCTTGCGCAGGTTTCTGTTTCCGGCACCGTTGTGTCGGCGAGTGACAATGAACCGATCATCGGTGCGACAGTCACCGTTGTAGGCACCAGCACTGGAACGGCCACCGACCTCGATGGCCGCTTCAAGTTGAATGTGCCCAATGCAAACAGTCAACTCACCATCTCCTACATCGGCATGACTCCTGTCACTGTCAAGGCCGAGAACGGCATGATTGTGGAACTGTACAACAACACCCAGGACCTCGACGAGGTAGTGGTAGTGGCCTATGGTACCGCTAAGAAGAGCGAACTTACCGGTGCCGTGTCACAGGTGACCTCTCAACAGATTGAGGCACGCCCCGTGACCAGTGTCACCTCGGCCCTGGAAGGTACCACCACTGGTCTGGTGGTCAACTCGACCTACGGCCAGCCTGGTGATGACGCATCGATCCGCATCCGTGGTTTCGCCTCGATTAACGGTAGCAACGAGCCGCTGTACGTCATCGACGGTATGCCCTATGGTGGCAACATCAGCGACCTTAACAGCACCGATATCGAGAGCATCACCGTGCTCAAGGACGCCACCTCGGCAGCCCTGTACGGTAACCGCGCCGGTAACGGTGTGATCCTGATCAACACCAAGAAAGGCCGCAACGACAAGGTGCGCGTCAACGCATCAGTCATGATGGGTACCTACAACCGTGGTATTCCCGAGTATGACCGCATGGACGCCCGCAACTGGATGAACGCCATGATGCAGAGCTATGCCCGCGAGCACTATGCAGCAGGCAACAGCGGCACCAACCCCGACGGTTCACCCAAGGTCATGAGCATGACCGAGGCTATCGCCAACGCCAACAAGGGCATCATCACCGACTACCTGCACTACAACATCTTCAACCAGCCCAGCGACGCGCTGTTCAATGGCTTCTACCTGAAGGACAATGCCGAGATCAAGAGCGGCATCGCCGATGACCTTGACTGGTACAAGGCCGCTATCCGCAGTGGTTTCCGTCAGGAATACACCCTTAGTGGTGACGGTGGCAGCAAGATGTCCAACTACTACTTCGGCATCGGTTACACCAAGGAAGATGGTTACACCAAGGAGTCTGGCTTCGAGCGTATGACAGGACGCGCCCGCATTGAGCTGACGCCCAAGACCTGGTTCAAGACCGGTATGACCATTGCCGGTTCACATCAGATGATCAATTACCACAGCGACAACGAGAACGGTTACAAGAACGCCTTCCTCTATTGCCGCAACATCGCTCCCATCTATCCCATCCACCTGCACGACCTGAACAGCCCCAATGGCGACTACATCCTGGATGACGATGGCAACAAGATCTACGACGGTGGTGACACCTACAACCGCACCCAGTACTCGGGCCGCCACTACCTGTGGGAGACCGAACTGGATATGGATAAGACCTACCGTAACACCCTCAACGGCCAGGGATTCCTGACCTTTGTGCTGCCCTACGGTTTTGACATCTCATTGAAGGGTGACATGAATGTGCGCAACACCGAGAACCGCACCTATGACAACGCCATCATTGGTGACGGTATGGGAAACAATGCACGCACCAAGCGCACCATCTACCGCTATAAGAACTACACCTTCCAGCAACTGTTGAACTGGAACCGCAACTTCCTGGATCGTCACGCTGTCGAGGTGCTGGTCGGTCACGAGAACTACTACTACAAGTACAACTACCTCTACGGTTTCAAGGCTAACGAGACCCTGGCTGGCCACGCCGACATGATCAACTTCTCGGACATCCAGAACCTGTATGACTACGAGAACAACGACCGCAAGGAGAGTTACCTGGGCCGCGTGCGCTACGTCTTGGACGACAAGTACTCCTTCGAGGCTTCGTTCCGTCGTGATGGCAGCTCGCGTTTCCACAAGGACCACCGCTGGGGTAACTTCTACAGCGTGGGTGTCAGCTGGATCATGAGCCGCGAGGAGTTCATCCGCAAGTATGACTGGATCAACAACCTCAAGTTCCGCGCCGCTTACGGTGAGGTAGGTAATGACCGCGCCGCTGACTACTACAGCTACATGGCACTGTATGACATCACCGTCAATGGCGGTATGGGTGCTTTGGTAAAGAGCCAGTTGACCAACGAGTTGCTTAGCTGGGAGTCTGTCAAGAACCTGAGCGTCGGCTTTGAGGGTCGCCTGTTCAACCGCTTCAACTTCAGCATCGAGTACTTCAGCAAGGCTTCTCACGACCTGATCTTCAACCTCAACCAGCCGCTGTCAGCAGGTGCCACCAGCACCAGCAGCGCTGTGTCACAGGTACAGATCAACCTGGGTAACATGGTCAACCGCGGTATGGAGCTGTCGGCCGACTATGACATCATTTCCGCTAAGGACTTCCGCTTCAACCTGGGTCTGAACCTGACCTATCTGAACAACAAGATCACCAAGATGCCCGACATCTACAATGTGGGCGGCGAGAAGGATGAGTACACTGCCGGTCTCCAGAGCGGCCAGTACAACTACCGCAAGGGCAAACCGATGTACTCGTTCTATACCTACACCTTCAAGGGTATCGATGACATGACAGGTCAGTCGCTGTACGTCTTCAACGATCACGACTACTTTATCCCCGGTTTCACCAAAGGAAACACCGATAATCTCGAAGCTATTCCCGAGGGTGAATATGTCATCATCGATGGCGTGCCTTACGTTTACAAGCCCTCCACCTATGGTAAGCGCGAGTGGCACGGCACCGCAGTGCCCAAGCTCTATGGCAGCTTCAATCCCACGATTGACTTCAAGAACTTCACCCTGAGCAGTATTTTCACCTTCCAATTGGGTGGTAAATGTATCGACTGGACCTACCAGGGTCTGACCTCGATGGGTGGTTCTCCCAGCGCTATCCATACCGACATGCAGAACGCTTGGATCAAGGACCTCAATGGCACCGTAACCACCTACACCGCAGACCAGATTAAGGCTATGACCGTAGGCGAAGGTGAGAATGCCTATGTAAACTATCCCGCTAATCGTCTGGATCCTAATGGAATTCCCGCCGTTTACTCGGGCGACAACAGCTACAATAGTGCAACTAGTGACCGCTACATCACTTCATCGAACTACTTCATCGTCAAGAACATCGGCCTGACCTATCGTCTGCCGCACACCATCTTGAAGAAGATCGGTTTCACCAACATCGCGCTCAGTGCAACCGTTGAGAACCTCTATACCAAGAGTGCCCGCAAGGGTATAAATGCTCAGCAGAACTTCAGCGGTTATGTGGGTGACTACATGGTAACCCCCCGCGTGTTCTCCTTCGGTGTAAAACTCGGTTTCTAATTGTCAGTTCAACAACTTAACATATTTAAAACAGTATATCATTATGAAGAATTTCAAATATATCCTGATTGCAGCAATCGCCGTCCTGGGGATGTCGTGCTCAAAAGACTATCTGGAGACCGCACCGACTGCCGAGACCGGTACAGCAACTGCATTCGAGACCACTGAGAACGTAAAGCTGGCAATCAACGGCTGCGCCCGTGTGATGATGAACCAGTACCTGAGCACACAGGGTATGTGTGGTGAGGGTTGCATCAAGATGTGGTTCGGCAACTATCCTGGACAGGATTTCTACGTGAACCTTCCCGGCTGGGCTACACTCATCAACCAGAACAACCATGACACGCCCACCAGCCAGTACACCTACTATCCCTGGTTCTACTACTACAAGCTCATCAGCAATGCCAACAGTGTCATCATGCACGTTGACGATGCTATAGGTATTGAGGCCGACAAGCAGTTCCTCAAGGCACAGGGTCTCACCTTCCGTGCTTACGCCTACATGATGCTGGCCCAGTTCTATTGCAAGCGCTGGGTGGACTCGGACAACGGCAATTGCCCGGGTCTGGTGCTCCGTCTTGACGAGAGCGTGGGTGACCTGCCCCTTACTTCGCTGGCCGACGCCTATGCACAGGTCTATGCCGACCTCGACGAGGCCATCAGCCTCTATCAGGCTTCCGGCCGTCATCGTGGTGCCGACGAGTTCTTCCTGCCCGACATCGAGGTAGCTTATGCAACCTATGCCCGCGCAGCCCTCAACCGCTGCGACTGGAGCAACGCTTCCAAGTATGCCAAGCTGGCTCGCGCCAATTACCCGCTGATGAACAACACCCAGCTGTTGAGCGACGGTTTCTGCACCCACAACAGCGAGTGGATCTGGGGTGGCTATAGCGCAACCGACCAGACCTTGTACTACTACAGCTACCATGCTTACATTGCCTACAACAGTAACGCAGGTAACGTGCGCAACTATCCCAAGTGCATCAGCAAGGAACTGTTCGATCAGATTCCCGCTACCGACGTTCGCCGTCAGTGGTGGCTCGATCCCGCGGGCTATACCTACACCACCACAACTGGTCAGGCTGGTTCCAAGACCGCTCTGTTTGCTGACACTCAAGCCAAGTATGGTCCCCTGGGATTGCAGAGCAATGCCACCGTATATGCTTACATGCAGTTCAAGGTTCGTTGCAACGACACTCCTGGTGTGGGTGAGCTGAACAACTTCCGTTCCAGTGAGATGCTGCTCATCGAGGCCGAGGCCGAGCACATGATGGGTAACACCAGCGGCGCACAAGCTGCTCTGGTTGCCCTGAACAAGACTTCGGGCCGCGATCCCGAGTACAGCTGCAACAAAACCGGTGCCGACCTGCTCAACGAAATCAAGCTTTATCGCCGCATCGAGCTGTGGGGCGAAGGCTTCGACTGGTTTGACATGAAGCGCTGGAAAGACACCCTCGTGCGCCACAACTATGCTGAGGGCGGCAACTTCCTGGCTACCCTGGCTGTGACCATCACCCCCGAGGACAAGAACGAGTGGCGTTTCATGATACCGACCCGCGAGACCGACTACAACAAGGC
>JAEEGF012001456.1_pt1 | contig 26315 bp, 26 predicted proteins | sample 9134171 | NCBI WGS metagenome assembly JAEEGF01 (sample SAMN16246542, study PRJNA631951) | gut metagenome | biome: gut microbiome; feature: rumen; material: AP-attached | host: Bos | place: Iran: Karaj | collected 2018-10 | reverse complement strand
AAACAGGTTGACGGGTTCGCCTTCGGTGATCAAGAGGTCGTTCTCGATGCGGATGCCGATGCCTTCCTCGCGGATGTAGATGCCCGGCTCGCAGGTGAGTATCATGCCCGGCTCGCAGGGCTTGAACTTGTCGATGCTGTCGTGCACGTCGAGGCCGATGTGGTGCGACATGCCGTGCATGAGGTATTTGCGCTCCAAGGGCCTTTCGGGGTCTTGGCGCTTCACGTCCTCGGCGGTGAAGAGGCCCAACCGGATCATCTCTTGTTCCATCAGACGGTGGGTGGTCTCGTTGATGAGGTTGATGGTGCCGCCAGGACGGTACAGTTTGGTGATCTCTTTCATCACGCGGAGCACGGCGTTGTAGCAGTCGGCCTGTCGTGGCGTGAACTTGCCGTTGACAGGTATGGTGCGGCTGAGGTCTGACGAGTAGTTCTTCAACTCGCAGCCGATGTCGAAGAGCAGCAGGTCGCCGTCGTTGAGCAGGCTCTGGTTCTTGGAGTAATGCAGGCAGCATCCGTTCTTTCCGCCTGCGATGATGGGCGCGTAGGCATGTCCTGAGGCACCGTTGCGCTTGAACTCGTATTCAATCTCAGCCTGCACCTCGTACTCGTACATGCCAGGCTTCACGGTCGCCAAGCAGCGCCGGAAGGCTTGCGCGGTGATGTCGCAGGCCTGACGGGTGACGGTGATTTCCTCTTCCGATTTGATCATCCGCAAGGCGTTGAGGATCGGGGCAGTGCGGCCGTAGTTATGCAAAGGATAGCTCGCTTTGACCTGCTGCACGAAGCGTTTTTGGATGGTCTCCACGGCGCATTCATATTTCGGGTATTCGTAACTGTTGAGGAAAATGGTTTCGCCGTAGCCAGAGAAAGCGATGTCGTTCAAGGTCATCCAGAAGGCATCGCTGCCTTTGACGGTCGTGATGCCCGATAGTGCGGTGGCTTGTGTGTTGTCGAGCATCTCGCCTTGCCAGGTGGCCTTCACCTCGTCGTAGGGCTCGATGAAGAGTACCTCGCGCATCGTCGCGTCGGGGTAGTCGGGGGCGATGATAAGGAAAGCATTCTCTTCGTTGATGCCTGTAAGGTAAAAGAAATCAGACTGTTGGCGGAAGGGATAGAATTCATCGCCGTTGCGCGGCATGGGCTCGTTGGCGGTGAAGACGGCCACCGACTTGGGCGGCAGCTGGGCCGCGAAGTGGGCTCTGTTTTTGACGAAAAGGCTGTTGGGGATAGGATTGTTCATGGGAGATGGATGTGATTTTTAGTCCTACAAAGGTAGAAAAAATCAACGATTTATTGCCATAAACGAAAAAAAGACTACTTTTGTCCCCAAATCGAAGAATAAACGAAATCAATTACTAACCTTAAAACTATTATCAAATGAAGAAAAGTTTACTTATCGTTGGCCTTCTGTTGGCCATGTCGCTGACTGCTTCAGCACAGTACAAAGGATTCTCCTTTGGCTTTAGATTGGGCCCGACTTTCGATTGGACTGGTTCCAAAACGGGTGCTGCCGTCAATCAAGGCACTAAGACCGGTTTCGATCTTGGTGTCGTTGCTGAGTACTATTTCGCTGAGAACTATGCCATTGTCACGGGTATCAATGTCGACTTTGTAAAAGGTCACTATAGCTTTGATGACATGCGCAACATCAGTGCCGTTGACACTATTGCCGACTACCAATTGGGTACCATTGATAGACAATTCAAAACCACTATCTATGAAATCCCGTTGATGTTGAAGATGGTCACCCCTGAACTTGGCAATCTTCCTCTTCGTGCTTATGCCCAGGTGGGTGGTGCCTTTGGCTACACGCAACGCGTAAAGGTGATGGATACTTTCACTTTGGGTGACCTTAATGATAAGGAATATAGAGCCACCGATGGTGAGTACAATCCCTTCCATGCTTCATTGCGTATTGGCGCCGGTGCAGAGTATAAACTGCTGGAGACCACTCGTGTTTTCGCTGGCATTTATTACTCGCATGACTTCCTGAACAGCATTAGCAGAGGCGGTTTGGTCACCAACAACTACGAGAAGTACTATGCTGGCAACAAGGAATTGGGTGAACGCGACCTCAAGTTGAATGTTCTCCAAAACCGTATCGGTATCGAGATGGGTATCTTCTTCTAAACCCTTTTCTCATCCAAACACAAAGAGAGCGGCTCACACGAGTCGCTCTTTTTGTGTTTCGTTGTCAATGACGGGAATCAAAGGAACTTGACGCCCAGGGTCACGACGAACATGTTTTGTCTCTTGTTGTCGAGGTTGCTGAAGTCGAAGGTCTCGCCGAGGCGGGTGTCGTTCAACTTGTCGAACATCTTGCTCAAGCCGAAGTTGTAGTTGACGTCGAGGGTGATGCGGTTCAGCACATCAACGCCCAAGCCGGCTTGCACGCCCCAAGCGATGGATTTGGTGTCGAAATCCTTGTCGGTAGTGGCATCATGTTGCTCCAAATCGTATTGCTGGTCGTTGAAGGTGTAGGTCTGGTCGTACACGGTCTGTGACTTCAAGACGAAGTTGGCGGTAGGACCAGCTTGTGCACGCAGCTTGATGATGTCGAGGTCGATGATGTTGAAGCCGACCATGACAGGTACTTGCAGGTTCATCTGGTTCAGCGTCAGGTTCAAGTGGGCTCCGGTGGGGAGGTTGAACAGGTTGTCACTCTCAATGCCGGTAACGCTTCCGTCAAAGATGTTGGAGGTCTTGAAATAGAGCACTTCGGGTTGCACATAAACGCGGCCAAAGGTGACGCGGCCAAAGACACCTGCGGTAAAGTGGTTGGAGAAGCCGGCTTTGATGTCAGCTTTGTCGTACGACAGCGTGGCGGTTTGGTAACCGACCTTGGGGCCGATGGCGAAGTCAAAACCGCCGCCGGCAAATGCCGCGCTACCCATCATGAGCAGGGCCGCAATCAGTAGAAACGTCTTTTTCATTTTGCTGTGGTTTTAGTGAGTGATTCAATTGATTAGGCTACAAAATTAAGAATCATTTTTCAATTTTCGGGAAATGTCGGCAAAATAAATTACCTTTGTAGGTCTAAATATTGTTATTATGAGAAAAACTTTGTTGATTATCAGCTTGATAGCTGTGTTTTCCTTAGGGGGTTATGCCCAAACTAGGGAGGTAAGGTATGGCATTAAGGCAGGCCCCACTTTCGACTGGGCCAGCGCGGGTTCCACGGCTGTCAAAGGCTACGGGCCGAGGGTTGGCTTCAATGTGGGATTGGTCTACGACCATTATTTCACCAATAATATCGCTGTCTCATCGGGTGCCAATCTGTGTTTTCTGCGCGAGAAGTACGACTTCACCGACTACCGCTATGTGGAAGACTTCTTGGAACAGACCCATGTGTCGGTGCTGCGTAGGATGAAGGCCACCAATGTGGAGATACCGCTCAAGGCCAAGCTCCGTTTCGGCGTCTCTGATTCGTTTAGCGCCTATGTCGAGGCGGGTGGCGCCCTGGGCTTCAACCTCAAGGACTTGTGCCATGACGAATACGAATTCTATTGGGTGGAATATGAGGATAAGGCCTATAGGGATTGCACCAATCAATATCGCTTGCTGCAAGTGTCGATGCTCTTTGGTCTAGGTGCCGAATACGAGCTCAACAGTAAGGTGAGCGCTTTTGCACAGCTTACCTTCGACCACAGCTTCTCCAATGCCTTTGTCAGTTCGCTTGAGAAGCAGACGGGCAGCATCTTGCGTAACAATTATGTCGGCATTGAGGTGGGCCTGATGCGTTGAGATTCTCCTAGTAAAAACGAAAAAAGCCTGGCGGAATCCGTCAGGCTTTTTTCGTTTGTGTGCTGTCGCCGATTATTTGTCGGCTTCCTTGACCAGCTGGATGAGCACGCGGCGGTCGTATTCCGTCGGGTCGAGGATCTTCACACCGCCGATAGGCTCGATGATGATTTGGTCCTCGGGGATGCCCAATTCAAGAAGTTCAATCTTGATCTTGTTGCAGCGGTTCTCCGAAAGGGTCTGATTGTAGGACGGCGTAGCGGTGGCGCTGTCGCACGAACCCGTCAGACGCAGCTTGTAACCATTCTCCTTGGCCACGTTGGCAATCTCTCTCAGGTTGATGATGTCTCTTCTCGACATCAGCTGATAGGAGTCGCGGTTGAAGAAGATGGAGAAGGGATAGCTCAACACATCTTCGGCTTGCACGTTGACGAACTTCACAATCGTGTCGTGAACGGTAACAGTGTCATGCACAAACTCGGGCAGGAGCTTCTTGATGGAGTCCAGTTCTGCGCAGCAGTCTTTGGGCAGCTCGTACTCTCTGCTGAAGTAATAAATGACACCCAGCGAAGCGGTGTACATGTTGTCAAAGCGCTTCGGTCTCGTGCCATCAGTCTCGTCGAACTCGTATCTCCACGAGTCGAGGGTCCATCTCTGGAAGGTCCAGTTAAGGTCGAGGTTGATGTCGAAGTGGTCGCTGATGCGGAAGTTGTTGCTCAAACCAGCACCGAGGGCCAGCTCGAAGTTGTAACCGTTAGCCTCGTAGTTCTCGTCTTTATTGGCCTTGTAGCCTTCAACCAACGACTTGATGGCGAAGAAATCGCTCGACACGAACGAGGTACCGCCATGGATGTAGAGCACGGGAGTCCAGATTCTGTTGGGGTTGTAGTAACCCTGGAAGAAATCGATGGGGCTCACCATATAGTCGGCTCTCAGGTTGTGATAACGCATCGAAGTGGCATATATGGCATTATTGCCAGTGCCTTCAACGAGTTGCGGGTCGTCTCCAAAGAGGTATTGGAGGTGCTGTGTGTGTTCTCCACCGGGGCTGAGATTAATGTAGCTGTGGATGCCCGTGTTGCTATAGACGACTCTCACGCCCGTGCAGTGGTTGATCCACTTGCCGCCGGCCACGTTGAAGCCGAAAGTGGGCTTGTTCCATTCGACCTTCGTGTAGCTGTTCACATACCCCAGGTTCTCAGGCGTCTTCATACTGCCTTGGTACCAGTTGCCCGTGGCGCTCGCCGAAATGAACCAATTCTTTCCAAACTTGGTCGTCAGGTAACGCACCGAGTCCACATGCCCTGCTGCCATCATCGTGGTCGACATGGCGAGGAACGCAATCATTGTAACGAATAGTTTCTTCATCGCTTTTTATTTGTTCTTATTTGTTATTGTTCTAGATGGTCTGAAACGAGGCGCAAAAATAGTCATTTTTTCTTTACACTCGGCTAGGAGAGTGAAAAAAAACCGTGTTTCTGAAATTTTTATTCTGCCGCGAGTCTTTCCAAGGTGTTTTCCACGAGTTTTTTCACAAAGGGATGATAGTCGGAGGCGAACTTCTCGGTCACGCGGTTGGCGATGACCACGCAGATTGTCAGGCAGTTGTGGCCCATCATCTTGCCGAGGCCATAGAGTGCCGACGACTCCATCTCGAAGTTGCACACACGCCAGCCTTGGTAGTTGAAGGATTCAATTTTGCGGTTGTTTTCGGGATAGGAGAGGTGCATCCTCAAAGTGCGTCCTTGAGGACCGTAGAATCCAGGTGCCGTGGCAGTTACGCCTTGGTAATAGCCTTGGGCAATCTTGTCGAAGAGTGCCTTCGATCCTTCCACCACGTAGGGCATGGGGAGGTCTTTTGGGTAGTCCATCTGCTCGATGAAGGCGTCGCGCATGGCGATTTCGTTCACCTCTTTGTTCTTCTCGTAGAAGTAGAGGAGACCGTCCAAGCCGATGGCATAGCGGGTGGCCACATAGCTGTCACCTACCTCGATGTCAGGCTGCAAAGCACCGCAGGTGCCGATGCGGATGAGGTTCAAGGCACGATGCTCTTCCTTGGGCATGCGGGTCTTCAGGTCGATGTTGGCCAAGGTGTCGAGCTCGTTCATCACGATGTCGAGGTTGTCGGTGCCCATGCCGGTCGACATCACCGTGATGCGCTTGCCGTGGAACCAGCCTGTGCGGCTGACGATTTCGCGGTTTTCGCGTTTCAGTTCAATCTTGTCGAAGTAGTCGGCAATCGTGTCGACACGCCCGGGGTCGCCCACCAGAATGACATTGTCGGCCAGTTGGTCGGGATGTAAGTTCAAATGATATATCGCACCTTCGTTGTTGAGCACGAGCTGCGATGCAGGAATAGGTTGATTCATATCTTTTTCATTTTAAAAATGCAAAGATACGAAATTATTTGAAATGTCGTTTTTTTTAGTGCCAACAGACGAAAAATGGCCTATCTTTGCACAAATTTGAAATGAGATGAAAGGAATCATTGTCAAGAATATCTCGATTGGTGACGAACTGCTTATCGGTCAGGTGGTTAACACCAACGCTGCGTGGCTCGGTGAGCATCTTGCCGACGCTGGATTCCAGCTCGATGCCACGCTGACCATCGGCGACTCGGAGCAGGCCATCCTCGACGCGCTTCAAGCCTGCCTCGATGCCGACCTTGTACTGGTCACGGGAGGCCTCGGGCCTACCGCCGACGACATCACGAAGCCCACGGTGTGCAAGTTCTTCGACACCGAGCTGGCGTTTTGCCAGGAGGCCTACGACAACATCGTCGCCCTCTTCAACCGTCGCGGCTTCCAGATGAGTGAGCGCAACCGCGGCCAGGCCATGTTGCCGAAAGCATGCCAATATATCCCTAACACCTACGGGACGGCGTCGTGCATGTGGCTGGAGAAACAAGGCACCGTGTTCGCGTTCATGCCAGGTGTGCCCTTCGAGATGAAAGGCATCTTCACCGACGAGCTCCTGCCCCGCATCAAGCAGCGTTTTCAGGCTATGCCTTACGAGAAGCGCGTGGTGATGACGACAGGCATCGGCGAGTCGTTTTTGGCCGACAAAATCAAGGAGTGGGAAGATGCTCTGCCCGATTTCCTTTCCTTGGCCTATCTGCCGCAATACGGCATGGTGCGCCTGCGTCTCAGTGGACGTCACGAGAATGCCGAACTGCTGCGCACGACGTTGGACGAACAGGTCGGGAAGCTATGCAAACTTATCCCCGAGTATATCTTCGCCATGCAGGACCAGCCCATCGAGCGAACGGTGTTCGACCTCTTGATGGAGCGGGGCATGACCTTCGCCTCGGCTGAGAGCTGCACGGGCGGCAATATTGCCCATGTCGTCACCCTCATCCCGGGCAGCTCGGAGGTGTTCAAGGGTACGGCGGTCACCTATGCCACCCCGATGAAGACCAAGGTGCTGGGCGTGCCTGCCGCAACGATTGAGCAATATGGTGTTGTCAGCCAGCAAGTGGTGGAAGGCATGGCCAAGGGCGTGCGCGACTTGATGGAGGCCGACTTCGGCGTGGCCACTACGGGCGTAGCAGGTCCGGGCGGCGGCAGCGAAGAGAACCCCGTTGGCACGGTATGGATCGGCGTGGCCTCGGCCCGTGGGGTTGTCTCCAAACGCTTCAACTTCGGCAAAGACCGCGAGAACGTCATCAATAGAGCTACGGTGATGGCCTACGAGATGCTCCGACAACAAATAATTAGATGAAAATGAAGATTATAGCAAAAACCTTGGTGCTCTTTGGCCTCGTCTTCGTCATGGCCTCCTGCCACGAGCAAACTCCCGCCTATAAAGCCAAACTCAACGTCAAAACCGAGCCCTACGACCTCGAATTCGACCGCTACGAACAGGTGCTGTTCAACCTCGACACGGCCAACTTCCAACAGGAGCTGATAAAGATACAAGACAGCTACCGCCCCTTCCTCGGCGGCGACCTCAGCAATCCCGATGCGGTGGGCTATCTCAAAGGCTTCGCCACCGACCCGTTCAGCATCACCCTTTATAATAAGGTGCAGGCCGCTTTCCCCGATTTGAGGCAAGTGGAGCCAATGGTGGAGGACGTGTTGGCACATTTCCATTATTATTATCCCGACATCCCGCTGCCTAAGAAGGCCTTCACCTGCGTGACGGGCATCTTGGCCGACGTGCCACCCGTCCAAATCATCAACGACCAACTGGTGATCTCCTTGGATTGGTATCTCGACGGCGACGAGGTGTACGACCAGATAGGGATGCCGCGTTACATCGCCGAACGCACCAACGTGGCGACACTGGCAAAAGACGTGGCTAACTGTTTGTATTTGTTCTATGTGTATGAATGGCGCAAACAGGGACAGGTCATCAGTGAAATGGTGTTTTGTGGTCGACAAGACTTCTTCGTTGAGGCGATGTGTCCGACGATGCCTGACAGCGTGCTGCTCGGCTATAGCGCAAGCCAATGGCAGTGGGCGGTCGACAACGAAGGCGCGGTGTGGGCCGACATCGTGGGTAGCCGTCGTCTCTACGACACGGGCCTCGACGCCAACATGATGTTTTTTGGCGACGGCCCCTTCACCCAGGCCTACAGCAACGACGCGCCCTCGCGTCTGGGCGAGTTCTTCGGTCTTAACATCGTCAGGTCCTTTGCGTCCTGCCACGATTTTGCCCTCCCGCAATTGATGGCACGAAAGGATTTGCAGGAGATATTCCAAGATTCGGGGTATAAACCAATAAAATAGGTCAATGTAGGGGCAGACCCACGTGTCTGCCCTCTTTTATTTGGGTAAATTTCTCTTTCTACCAATTTTTATATATTATTGATTATCAAAATCATATCCGACAGCAAACGACAACAAACGTTTACAGTCGACTACAAATGTTTAATCAACGGCTTTTTCTTGACAGGGTTTGCATCTTTGCGGCATGAAACTTTAAACACTAAGAGTCATGCTAGTAAAAACATTTGGATGTGCCCTTTTTGGCATCGAAGCAATTCAGGTCACCATCGAGGTGAACATCGACAGAGGTGTCAACTTCTATCTGGTCGGCCTGCCCGACAACGCGGTCAAAGAAAGCCAACAACGCATTGAGGCCGCTATCATTAATTTAGGATATTACTATCCCCACAAGAAGATCGTCATCAACATGGCGCCTGCCGACATCCGCAAGGAGGGTTCGGCTTACGACCTGCCTATCGCCATCGGCATCATGGCGGCATCGGAACAGGTGAACACGGATCTGCTGGAGCAGTTCATCATCATGGGTGAGCTCTCGCTCGACGGAACCCTCAAACCCATCAAAGGTGCATTGCCCATCGCCATCAAGGCGAAACAGGACGGCTTTCGGGGACTCATCGTGCCTAAACCCAACGCGCGTGAGGCTGCCGTGGTGGAGGGACTGGACGTGTATGGCGTGGAGAATATCCATGAGGTTGTCTCCATCCTCAACGGTGAGTTGCTCGTTCAGCCAGTCAAAATCGAGGGTCTGGAAAACGAACAATTCGGCGATTACGAGTTCGACTTCAGCGATGTGAAGGGACAGGAGAACATCAAGCGTGCCTTGGAGATCGCAGCCGCTGGTGGCCATAATGTCATTCTCATCGGCCCTCCGGGAAGCGGCAAGACCATGCTTGCCAAGCGCATGCCTACCATTCTTCCGCCTTTGACGATGGCAGAGGCTTTGGAGACGACCAAGATACATTCCGTGGCAGGGCTGGTGGGACGTAATGCCGCCTTGGTCAGGACAAGGCCGTTCCGTAGTCCTCATCACACCATCAGCGACGCTGGCTTGGTGGGCGGTGGCACTTATCCTCAGCCGGGCGAGATTTCGCTTGCGCATAATGGTGTGCTCTTCCTTGACGAGTTGCCCGAGTTCAAGCGCACCGTGCTCGAGGTGATGCGACAGCCTATGGAAGACCGCGTGGTGACCATCTCGCGCGCCAAGATGACCGTCGACTTCCCGGCCAACTTCATGATGGTGGCGGCGATGAATCCCTGTCCTTGTGGTTATTACAACCACCCCGACAAGGAATGCACCTGCAAACCTGGTATGGTGCAGCAGTACCTCAACCGTATCAGCGGCCCCTTGATGGACCGCATCGACCTGCATGTCGAGGTCGTGCCGGTGGCCTATAAAGATCTTTCTTCGAAGAGTAGCGGCGAACCTAGTGCCGTGGTGCGCGAGCGCGTCATCAAGGCGAGGAAGATCCAGGAGGAGCGCTATGCGGAGTATCCTGCCATTCATGCCAATGCACAGATGACTTCGCAACTCATCCAGCGATACTGCGAGTTGGACGAGGCCTGCCGTGCCATCCTGAAAAATGCCATGAACCGTTTGGGGCTCTCGGCACGCGCTTACGATAGGATATTAAAGGTATCCCGTACAATAGCCGACCTTGATGGAGCTGAAAATATCCTGCCTGAGCATCTTGCCGAGGCTATTAATTATAGGAGTCTTGATAGAGACAATTGGGGGAGTTGAGCCTATCTCTTTTCTCTCCCAAACAAAGCCCCAATCCACTGATGGTTGAGCCTTGAGATGTTCTGCCGTTTGATGAGTTTCGGACACTCGGCCTCGCAAGCGTAGGTGTTGGTGCAACTACCGAAGCCCAATTCATCCATCTTGGCAACCATCTTCTTGACGCGGTCGGCGGCTTCGATCTTACCTTGCGGCAACAAGGCCAGATGACTGACCTTGGCGCCCACAAACAGCATGGCGCTGGCGTTTTTGCAAGCCGCTACACAGGCACCGCAGCCGATGCACGAAGCCGCGTCCATAGCCATGTCGGCCTTGTGTTTCGGAATGGGAATCGTATTGGCGTCGGGAACGCCACCCGTGGTGACGCTGATGTAGCCTCCCGCCTGGATGATCTTGTCGAAGGCGGAGCGGTCCACCACCAAATCGCGGATGATGGGGAAGGCCTTGGCTCGCCATGGCTCAACCCAGATGTCGTCGCCATCCTTGAACTTGCGCATGTGGAGTTGACAGGTGGTGATGCCGTCGTCGTTGCCATGAGGGCGGCCGTTGATATAGAGTCCGCACATGCCGCAGATGCCTTCGCGACAGTCGTTGTCGAAGCATACGGGGTGCGCGATACGGTCGTTGATGAGCCGCTCGTTGAGGATATCGAGCATCTCAAGGAAGGAGCAGTCGGGACTGATGTTGTCAATCTCGTAGGTCTCGAAATGTCCCTTGGCGCGGGCGTTCTCTTGTCTCCAAATATGTAGTGTGAATCTCATGGTTGTCTTTTTTTTGACTCGGGACATGGGACTTCGGGACGCGGGACGACGACTCGTGTCTCGCAGTCTCGCGTCTCGTGTCTATTTATAATTTCGCGTAGCAATTTGAATATGTTCGTAATTCAGCGGTTCCTTTTCCATGGTCTCGGGTTGTCCGTGGCCTTGGTATTCCCATGCGGCCACATACATGAAGTGCTCGTCGTCGCGGAGGGTCTCGCCGTCCTCGGTCTGATGTTCGGTGCGGAAATGGCCGCCACAGGACTCCTCGCGGTGCAAGGCGTCGGCGATGACGAGTTGCGCCAACTCGAAATAGTCCTCCAAGCGGCAGGCTTTCTCCAACTCGGGGTTGAGTTCATTGGCGGAGCCGGGGATGAAGACCGATTTCCAGAACTCGGATTCCAAATCGGCAACCATCTCCTTGGCTTTGGTAAGACTCTCGGTGTTGCGTGCCATGCCGCAGTATTCCCACATTATCTTGCCCAACCTTTTGTGGAAGTCATCGACGGTTTTGTTCCCGCCAATTTCCATCAGTCGGCTGATACGCTGTTTTACAGCCTCTTCCGCTGCGTCAAACTCAGGCAATGCCGCCGAAATCTTGCCCACATAGATTTGGTCTGCAAGATAGTTTTGCATGGTGTAAGGCAACACGAAATACCCGTCAGCCAACCCTTGCATGAGTGCCGAGGCACCGAGGCGGTTGGCGCCGTGGTCGCTGAAGTTGGCTTCGCCAGCAGCGAAGAGTCCGGGTATGGTGGTCTGCAGCTCGTAGTCCACCCAGAGCCCGCCCATCGTATAGTGGATGGCGGGATAGATCATCATCGGGGTCTCATAAGGGTTCTCGTCCGTGATCTTCTGGTACATCTGGAAGAGGTTGCCATATTTCTGCTCAACGGCGTCTTTGCCCAAACGTTGGATGGCGTCGGCGAAGTCGAGGTAGACGGCGTAGCCGGTGCCCACGCCATAGCCCGCGTCGCAGCGTTCCTTGGCGGCACGGCTGGCCACGTCGCGTGGCACGAGGTTGCCGAAGGCGGGATAGCGGCGCTCCAGATAGTAGTCGCGGTTCTCTTCAGGTATCTCGGTGGGCTTCAGCTTGCCTGCGCGGATGGCTTCGGCATCTTCTTTCTTCTTGGGTACCCAGATGCGGCCGTCGTTGCGGAGGCTCTCGCTCATCAGGGTGAGCTTGCTCTGGTAGTCGCCGTGGACGGGGATGCAGGTGGGGTGGATCTGCACATAGCAGGGGTTGGCGAAGGCGGCACCTTTGCGGTGGCACACCCAGGCCGCACTGCCGTTGCTGTTCATGGCATTGGTGGAGAGGTAATAGAGGTTGCCATAGCCCCCGGTGGCCAGCACCACGGCATGGGCGGCGTAGCGTTCCAAGCCGCTAGTGATGAGGTTGCGCACGATGATGCCACGGGCGCGGCCGTCCACCACCACGAGGTCCATCATCTCGCAGCGTGTGTGCAGTTTCACCGTGCCTCGGGCAATCTCACGGCTCAAGGCGCCATAGGCTCCAAGAAGTAGTTGCTGTCCTGTCTGGCCTTTGGCATAGAACGTCCTGCTGACCTGTGCTCCGCCAAAGGAGCGGTTGTCGAGCAGTCCGCCATAGTCGCGGGCGAAGGGCACACCTTGTGCCACGCATTGGTCGATGATGGCGCCGCTGACCTCGGCCAAACGATAGACGTTGGCCTCACGGGCGCGGTAGTCGCCGCCTTTGATGGTGTCGCGGAAGAGACGCTCCACGCTGTCGCCGTCGTTTTGGTAGTTCTTGGCCGCGTTGATGCCGCCTTGGGCGGCGATGCTATGGGCACGGCGTGGCGAGTCTTGGATGCAGAAGATCTCGACGTTGAAGCCCATGGCACCCAACGAAGCGGCTGCCGAAGCGCCAGCCAGTCCCGTGCCCACCACGATGATGTCGAGCTTGCGTTTGTTGGCCGGGTTGACCAGCTTTTGAGAGGCTTTATAATTGGTCCACTTTTCGGCTAGAGGACCAGCAGGTATTTTAGAGTCTAAATTCATCTCATTCAAGGTTTATAATCCAAAATAAACGCCAAGTACCACCACGGTAAACATCAGACACACCACCCAGGTATAGATTTGGCCCAGCACCTCAATGGCTTTGCCGTATTTGTAGTTGTAAAGCCCGAAGGTCTGGAAGATGGCAGGGAAGCCGTGCCGTAGATGGAACCATACAACGGTAAAGAACACCAAGTAGGCGATGACGATGTGCAATATCTTGAATTTCTCGCGGGCCTGGTGGTAGAAGTCGGGCTCGACTTCAAGTCCGGCGGCTTCAAGCACGGCCTTGTCTTCTTTGTCGAAGTTGGTGAGCCAGTTGCCCTTGGCGGAGTATTCGCCGTGTTGCTCGGCATAGTTGACGGCATCGGGTTGTGTCGTTTGCAGTGCTATGACATTTTCCGTTTTGGCCATATATTTGCCTTTCACCCAGCCGATTTTCACGAAGTAAAAGTCAGTGAAGTGCATGATGAGGCAGGCGAAGATAAGGATGCCCGTCCACATCTGGAGTTTGGATCCGGTGTGCGTTTTGGAGCGTTGCGGTTTATGGTAACCTTTGGGTCGTGCCATCTTGTTGGTTACAGCAAGCCAAATGGCCAATACCGCATGCAGTAGCAGGGAGGCAAACAGGCCTATCTCCAGTACCTTGACGATGACGTAAGTGCCCATGAAGTGGCAGAAAGCGTTATACCATTCGCCGCCGTCATGCCTCAGGATGAGCAGGTTGGCGCTGGCGTGGAACAGTAGGAAGAAAACCAGGAAAGCGCCTAAGGCGCCGACGAGGATCTTCTTGGAGATGGAGTGGATTTTAGGTAGGTTCATCGTAAAAGTGCTGTCTATGGGCTGTGATATTTTTTGCAAAGATAGGGAATTGTTTTGATACTTCTCCGCTTATTGTTATCTTTGCATTTGATTTGAGAAAAGACGGACATAGATGAAAAGCAGACTCACCTTGTACTTGTTACTCCTGTTGGCCTTACCCATGCAGGCGCAGAACCTCCGGCAACGGTTGGATTCGTTGACTGCCTCCCCACTCTTTGAGACTTCGCAGCTGGGGATGATGGTTTGGGATTTGACCGACGACGCGTTGCTTTTTGAACGCAATGCCAGACAAGCCATGAGGCCTGCATCGACCTTGAAACTGCTCACCGCCATAACGGCGCTCGATTATCTGGGAGGCGACTACAAACTGAGCACCTCGCTCTATTGCCAAGGCACCGTGGAAGAGCATACTTTGTGTGGCGACTTGATACTGGTGGGCGGGATGGACCCCTTGTTCGACTCGGTGGGTTTGTGTGGCTTTGTCGACAGCCTGCGACACATGGGCGTCGATACGTTGCGTGGCCGCATCGTGGTCGACCGCTCGTTTAAGGACACGCTGGTGTGGGGCGAAGGCTGGTGCTGGGACGACGACAACCCCATCTTGTCACCCCTGCTCCTCAACCGCAAGGACAGCCTGACAGAACAGTTCATTGCCATGCTGGACGATGCCGACATTTTCTTCGCCGATGTCGTGTTGACTAACGGCAGAGTCTCCGACACGGACCGTTTGGTGAGCAGATGCGAGCATGGCATCGACGAGTTGCTGGTCCCGATGCTGAAGGATAGCGACAACCTATATGCCGAGTGTCTGCTCTACCAGATAGCAGCCCACACTGGGACACCCTTCGCAAGCGCCAGCCAAGCCCATGAACTCGAGAAGCAGCTGTTGGGCCGGCTGGGGTTGGATGTAAACAATTACCGGTTAGCCGATGGCAGCGGCTTGTCGCTCTACAACTATCTGTCGGCAGAGATTGTGACCAAGCTGTTGCGGTATGCGTGGCAGGACAAATCCATCCGCGACCACCTGTTGCCAGCTTTGCCGGTGGCGGGCAAAGACGGGACGCTGGCAAACCGCATGAAGCGGACCGCTGCGGCCGGTAACGTGCGCGCCAAGACGGGTACCCTCTTCGGAATCTCTACTAGGGCCGGCTATCTCACCACGGCAAAAGGACACACGCTTTGTTTCTGCATCTTCAACCAAGGCGTGATGAAACAATCTGACGGGCGCGCTTTTCATGATAAGGTTTGCACGGCTCTGTGCAAGCCGTAGACGAACAAAAACAGAAAGGCGCTCTTTCCCGGTTCGAAAATGCGTACCTTTGCATCATGATCAATATCGAAGAACTAAAAAATAGATAAGCTATGCTACAAAAAGGAACCAAAGCCCCTTATTTTGAAGGGCATGACGAGAACGGCAACCTCGTGAAACTCACCGACTTTGCTGGTAAGAAGCTCGTGCTTTACTTCTATCCTAAGGACAGCACGCCGGGCTGCACTGCCGAGGCCTGCGACCTGCGCGACAACTATGAACGTTTCCTCTCCTTAGGTTATAATGTGTTGGGCGTCAGCCGCGACAGCGCCGCCTCGCACCAACGCTTTATTGCCAAATACAATCTGCCTTTCCATCTTATCGCCGACACAGACCTGACCATCCTGAAGGCCTATGAGGCCTGGGGTGAGAAGAAGATGTACGGCAAGGTGACCGAAGGCACACTGCGCACTACCTATGTCATTGACGAAGATGGTGTTATTGTCGATGCCATCGGCAAGGTGGATACCAAGAACCATACATCGCAAATCTTATAAAGCATGAAACGACTCTGCATCGCGGTGTTTGCCGCCATCCTGTTTTGCGGGAACCTACAAGTCAGGGCACAGAATGGCATTAAGCGGCATGCAAATGGGTTTTCATGGACTGATGATTACAGTCAGTTCGTGAATCTTGCCGAAGCCGTTCCCGATGTCATATTGGAGATCCGTTATTATAGCACCTATAACTTCATCGGCACGCGTGTGGACGGCTATGAGGAGCCTGTCGCCTTGCTCACCCGTCAGGCCGCCGACAGCCTTCGCGCTGTGAGTGACGACTTGATAAAACAAGGCTATCGCCTTAAGGTTTATGATGCCTACCGTCCGCAGTGCGCCGTCGACCATTTCGTGCGCTGGGCCGCCGATGTCAACGACACCTTGATGAGACGTTATTTCTATCCCGACGTGCCCCGTAACAAGCTCTTCGAGTATGGCTACATAGCCAAGCGGAGTGGCCACACACGCGGCTCCACCGTCGACGTGACGCTTTTCGACATGACGACGGAGAAGGAGGTGGATATGGGCGGCACCTTCGACTGGTTCGGGCGCGAGAGCCATCCTTCTTATGGCGGCGACCCCAAGACCGGAAAGTACAAAGGCAATGCAAAGATCACCGCGGAGCAGTTCCACAACCGCATGATCCTGCGTGAGGCTATGCTGCGCCACGGCTTCAAGCCCATTGGCGAGGAGTGGTGGCATTTCACCTTGAAGAACGAGCCGTTCCCGGATACGTATTTCACTTTCCCAGTGAAACAGCTTCCAAACTAACGTCATGTCAGAACTGAAAACGATATTGTCGGGAAGGATCAGTGGAGGCGATGTCAGGGCTATAGCCCAAGCCGACTTCAAGGAGGAACTGTTTCAGTTGCTCTTTGACGACGACAAACGTACTTCTGACAATGCCGCTTGGGTGATGACACACCTGCCTAAGACGGCGGATGCCTGGCTGGCCGAACGGCAAGACACCCTCATCGACGAGGCCATGCGCACCGAGAGCACCACCAAACGTCGCCTCATCATGAACCTTTTGGAGAGAACACCCTTTGAGGCCGACCGCATCCGCACCGACTTCCTCGATTTCTGCTTCAACACCATGCTCTCCGACGAGCCCATCGGCGTGAAGAGTTTGGCCATTAAACTGACCTATGCCCAAAGCGTCCACTATCCCGAACTGCTCGAAGAGTTCAACACCGCCCTCCAAATGATGGAACCTGAGGTGTTGCCGGCCGCGCTGAAGCATCTGCGTGGAAAGATGCCGAAAAGTGGTTAGTTGTGTATATAAAAGAAACACTTGTTGGAATCAATAGTATACTATTATGGAATTTGTATTGAACGAATATCATCGAAATACTCCAGATGAAGAATTGATAGAGGATGTGAAACGAGTGGCAGATTTGCTCAAAAAGGAGACCTTATCATGTAAAGACTATTCTTTGCATGGTCGTTTTAGTTATAATACTGTGAGAAACCGGTTTGGCTCATGGAACGAAGTATTAAGACGCGCAGGGCTATCTGTTGAAAAAGGACGTCTAAAGTTTCATGATTATTGTGAATCGGATGAGGAGTTTTTCGCTGATTTACGACGTGTTGCGAAGCTAATGGGACGTGGTTACGTGACGAGAACGGAATACGAAAAACATGGAAGGTTTAATTATGGGGAGAGGGCAAAAAAATACGGAGGATGGAAATCATTGCTAAAAGCTGCTGGATTAGAACAGACACCTTTCAGGACTGGTCCTAAACAAATGTATTCTGAAAAAGAATTGTTTGAAGAAATGGAACGTATGTGGATAAAACTGGGGCGCCAGCCTAGATATGAGGAGTTTAGCGTTGAGAAAGGGGCTGAGATTAGTGCCGGAACATATCGCCGACGTTTTGGAAGTTGGCGTAAAGCTTTAGAGGCCTTTGTGGCATATGTCAATTCGGATGATGATGAGGAAAAGAATGAGATTGTTTCTGAAGAAGTAGCTCCGGATAAAGTCTTGATAGAGGAGCAACCATTCAAACATAAAACGAAACGCGATATCAACCTTCGTTTACGTTTTAAGGTGATGGTTCGTGACCATTTTAAATGCTGTAAATGTGGCAAATCGCCCGCAACAGACCCTTCTGTGGTCTTGCATATTGACCATATCTACCCATATTCAAAAGGCGGTGAGACAATAATGGGAAACCTTCAAACTCTTTGTTCCGACTGCAATTTGGGCAAAAGCGACCTTGTGATTCCTTAATAGAAAGATAGTTTATAGTGTTACAAAATAGAGCCAATCATGAATTCTTCATTTTCTATTCGTCCCGCGAAGCCCGAAGAGGCCAGCCTCGTCCTCGAATTCATCAAGAAACTCGCCGTTTACGAGAAATGCGCCGATGAGGTTGTGGCCGACGAAGCCACTATTTATCATTCCCTTTTCGTGGAGCATTCCGCTGAGGTGGTCTTCGCCGAAGAAGATGGCACTGTCGTCGGCTTCGCCCTGTTTTTCCACAATTTCTCCACCTTCGTCGGGCGCAAGGGCCTCTATCTTGAGGACTTGTTCATCCTTCCCGAGAAACGCGGTCTGGGTTACGGCAGGGCCTTGCTGAAATACCTGGCCAAGGTCGCCGTGGAACGCAACTGCGGCCGGATGGAGTGGATTTGCCTCGACTGGAACAAACCCGCCCTGACGGTGTATCGGAGCATCGGCGCCGTGCCCATGGACGAATGGACCGTGCAACGCTTGGACGAAACGTCCTTGCGCAAATTCGCCGCGGAGGATGGAAGATGAACACCTACCTCTATCCAACGCCCGATGGTTTAGACGACCTGCTGATGCGCACCGATGGTGAGGTGCTGACGGGCCTGTGGTTTGCAGGTTCTCATGACGCAAACAAACATGTATTGGGCATTGTAGAGACGCGGCGCGCCACGTCTCTACCGCCCATAATTCAGGATACCTGCCGTTGGCTGGACATATATTTCTCAGGCCGTCAGCCCGATTTCACGCCTGCCTACCGTATGGAAAGCCTGACACCATTCCGCAAGGCGGTATTGGAGAGGGTCTGCGAGATCCCTTTTGGGCAGACCATGACCTATGGTGAAATCGCGAAACGGTTGAATGTCCATTCTTCGCAGGCGGTGGGCGGCGCGGTAGGGTGGAACCCCATCTGCCTCATCGTGCCCTGCCATCGCGTGATGGGGGCCAACGGCAAGCTCACGGGCTATGGGGGCGGACTGCACAACAAAATCGCCTTGTTGAGACACGAAGCAGGCTTTGTGTCGTCGACAGAATAGTTATCTTTGCACCATCAAAACAGAATGTCATGGAATTCCATTGGGAAGACGGCTTTACGATAGCCACAAGAATAGAAAACGGTGCCATCATCGTGTCGGCCAACGCCGCTGGGTTGCGGTCATTGGCCAATCATCTTTTGACGCTTGCCGATGAAAAAGACGAACATGGACACTTTCACCTTGACGAATACAATTCGTTGGAGGACCATTCCGTGGAATTGATCGTTGAGAAGGTGCCAGAATAGGATGGAGGGTTCTGGTTATTTAAAGCCGAAGAATTCTTTCAATCCTTCCTTTTCTTTCAGCTCATCGGGCGTGAAACCATAGTGTGCTGCCGCTGAAAGCGTCACCACGTTTTCGAGGAACTCGTCGTAGGGCAGTTCAAACCATTCTTCGGGGATATCGGTGTGGATGGTGCCGCCGTCGTTGTGGCCGCCGCCCCACCACCATGACTCGTCGAGCGAGGCCTGATAAGTGCCGTCGTCAAATTTTTCAAAAGCATACCAGGTGGTCCACTCTCTCATCCCTTCTGGTGTCTTGGATCCCTCGTAATGCGGAGCGGAATGGTCTTTCTCGGAATAGCCAGGCTCGCCTTTTTCGGCGCCACAACGATACACCAGAAAACGCTCATTGGTTTCTCGAGGAATCCTTTCTAAGGTGAATGGACCATCCACGTAGATGGCTCTCTTCCTGCCTTTTACGCGGTTCGATGCCTTCATCATCCTCGTGATGGCGGCGATGGACCTCTTTGCTTCCCTTTCTTTCAGCAGACCTTTTTCCGCAAGGATGTCATGGAGTGCATTAACCTCGTCATCCCAGTCGTTGACGGAATATCTATAGGTGTCGTCGTCGTAAACGCAATATTCGCCCACATATAAGTCGTTGTAGGTGAGTTTGTATTGATCAATAAGCCAACTCATGGTTTTGTTTTGTTTGATGATAATCCTATTGCTTTGGTGCACCTCCGCCGAAATCGTCGTAGAGGATATTCTCGGGCGCGACGCCAAGGTTGTCGAGCATGTCGACCACGGCGGCACTCATCGGGCCGGGACCGCACATGTAGTATTCGATGTCTTCGGGGGCGCGATGGTCTTTCAGGTAGGTGTCGTACATCACATTGTGCACGAAGCCCGGGGTATAAGGCACGCCCGCAGCATCGGCAGCAGGGTCGGGACGGTCCAAGGCCAAGTGGAAATGGAAGTTGGGGAAGTCTTTCTCCAGTTGACGGAAGTCATCGAGATAGAAGACTTCGTTCAAGGCGCGGGCACCGTAGAAATAATGCATCTCGCGGTCTCTGACATTCAAAGTACGCGTCAGGTGCATAATCTGTGCACGCAAAGGAGCCATGCCAGCTCCTCCACCAACCCAAATCATTTCGGGAAGCGAGGTCCCTGAGCCTGTCGAAGGGCCGACATTAACACTATCATGCTCTTTAACATGGAACTCCCCATAAGGCCCCGACATCAGCACCTTGTCGCCAGGTTTCAGCGAGAAGATATAAGATGAAGCAATGCCCGGATTGACATTCATGAATCCCGATTTGTCAGCCTTGAAGGGTGGCGTGGCGATACGCACCGTCAGCATGAAGACGTCGCCCTCGGCGGGATAGTTGGCCATGGAATAGGCGCGTACCGTAGGCTCAGTGTTGACGCAACGCAGGTCGAACATCTTGAACTTCACCCAAGAAGGAAGATACTCGGCACCAATCAGTTCCTTGTCAAAGTCGGAGTATTTGATGTCGAACTTCGGTATTTTGATTTGGGCGTAGGAGCCAGGGATGAAGTCCATGTGCTCACTCTCGGGCAACTGCACCTTGAACTCCTTAATGAAGGTGGCCACATTGCGGTTGCTGACTACCGTGCATTCGTATTCCTTGACATTCAGAATCGACTGCGGCACCACGATTTTTAGGTTTTCCTTCACCTTCACTTGACAGCCCAAGCGCCAGTGGTCTTGGATTTGCTTGCGCGTGAAGAAGCCCACCTCGGTAGGCAGGATGGTGCCGCCGCCTTCCACCACACGGCATTTGCATTGGCCGCACGAGCCTTTGCCACCGCAGGCCGAAGCCAGATACACCTTCTGCTCGGCGAGGGTGTTGATGAGCGTGTTGCCCACAGGCACCGTCAGCTCTTTGTCGTCGTTGATGGTAATCTTCACCTCGCCCTTGGGCATGAGTTTGTTGCGCACCAAGAGCAGCAGGGCAACGAGCAGAAGCACGATGACGAGGAAGACGGCGATGCTGAGTATTATGGTGGTGGTCATGTCCATACGTCAAAGTTTTATTCCCATAAAAGCCATAAAGGCGATACCCATCAAACCAGTGATAATGAATGAGATACCCACGCCTTGCAGGGCTTTGGGAATCTTGGAATAGCGCAGTTTCTCGCGGATGGCGGCGATGGCCACGATAGCCAGCAGCCAGCCTATGCCTGAGCCGAGACCGAACACGGCAGCCTCGCCCACGTTGCCGAAGCCACGCTCCTGCATGAAGAGCGAGCAACCCAAGATGGCACAGTTCACTGCAATCAGCGGGAGGAAGATGCCCAAGGCGGAATATAGCGACGGTGTGAAGGTCTCGATAATCATCTCCAAGATCTGCACGATGGCAGCGATGATGGCGATGAAAAGGATATAGGTCAGGAAACTCAGATCGACGGTGGCAAACCTCGGATTGATCCACGCCAACGCGCCAGGGGAGAGCAGGTATTTGTTGATCAAGTAATTGACAGGAACAGTGACCACCAACACGAAAGTCACGGCCAACCCCAATCCTACGCTGGTCTTGACGGTCTTCGAGACAGCAAGATAGGAGCACATACCGAGGAAGTATGCGAAAATCATGTTGTCGATGAAGACCGATTTTATGAACAGGTTAAGGTATTCCATGGCCTTTTAGTTTTGGTTGTTTTCCTGCATTTCGGGGTTTCGGGTGCGCTGGATCCAGATGATGATGCCTACGACGATGAGGGCCATCGGTGGCAATATCATTAGTCCGTTATTTTGATAGCCAGTTTCATAGAACGACTGTGGAATGACTTGATAGCCCAACAGTGTTCCCGAACCAAGCAATTCCCTGAAGAACGCCACGATGACAAGTATCAAGCTGTAACCCAGTCCGTTGCCAAATCCGTCAAGGAACGATTCCCATGGTCCGTGTGAAAGCGCGAAGGCCTCCAAACGCCCCATGATGATGCAGTTGGTGATAATAAGGCCCACATACACAGAGAGTTGTTTGCTGACCTCATAGGCGAAGGCCTTCAGGAATTGGTCGATCATGATGACCAAAGTGGCGACCACGACCAGTTGCACGATGATGCGGATGCGCGAAGGGATGCCTTTGCGCAGCAGGGAGATGATGAGGTTGGAGAGGGCCGTCACAATCGTCACAGAGGCACCCATCACCAAGGCGGGCTTGAGTTGGGCGGTCACGGCCAGGCAAGAGCAGATGCCCAGCACCAACACGGTGACGGGATTGGTCTTGCGCAAGGGTTCTATGACGAGTTTCTTGAAGTTGGCCATGGCTTATTCTCCTCTTTCTGCGAATTTATTAAGGTATGCCGAGTATTTCTCCAGAGTGCTGTCAATCATCTCTTTAACACCATTCGAGGTCTTGGTGGCACCTGTGATGGCATCGAATTCGATGGGGACAGGGCTGCCGTTGTCCATGACCTGTTTGCCGGCAAACTGGCCTTGGAACTTCTCGGTGGTGATTTCGCCGCCCAAGCCAGGGGTCTCCGACTTGTGGCCGAAAGTGACGCCCACCACCGTCTTGCCGTCGGAGGCGATGGCGAGGTAGCCCCAGATGGTACCCCAGAGTCCGTTGCCTTGCATGGGGATGACGCTGGTCTGGCGGTCGATGACGAACACGGGCAGACCTTCGTCAAACTCAGTCGGGTTGCCGTATTCGTCCAAGAGGAACTCGTCTGTGCAGTGCTTCTCAAACATCAGCGCTGCATTCTTGGCGTTGACGTCTTGGATGCCTGCAGCCGTAAGGATATTGATGCGTTTCTCGTTCTTCTCGTTGCGGTTTTGGAAAGGCTGCAGCCAGATTGCCGTCACCGTGAGCAGGATGGCGACCACGACTACTAAGATGGTGGCGTACAAGAAGATATGTCGGTTGCTGTTGATGTCTTTTTTCATGGTTTGGTAATTTTTTGTTGGACAAGAGCGCGTTTCTGGCGCTTTTTGATATTGCGGGCCACGACGCAGTGGTCGATGAGTGGTGCGAAGCAGTTCATCAGTAGGATGCTGAGCATCATGCCTTCGGGGTAAGCGGGGTTGATGACACGCAGCATCACGGCGAAGATGCCGATGAGCAGACCGTAGATCCATTTGCCGATGTTGGTCTGTGCTGCGGTGACAGGGTCGGTGGCCATGAAGACCGCACCAAACATGAAGCCGCCCATGAGGTAATGATAATAGAACGGTAGCTGCATGTATTCGTTGGCGCCGATGGCGTTGAACAGCAGTCCCATCAGGCCGCCACCAACGATGACGGATAGCATGATGCGCCAGCTGGCGATACCCGTAATCAGCAGTAGGGTCGCACCGAGTGCGACCGCTATAACAGACGTTTCACAGGTCGACCCTGGAATGGTTCCAATCAACATATCCAATGCGGATGCCGAAGGCCGTATTCCTGCTGCCAGTTCCGCCAAAGGCGTGGCGCTCGTGATGGCATCGGTGCCCCAGAGGTCGGCGGCAATCCAGACGCCGTCGCCCGACATACGGGTGGGATAGGCGAAGAATAGGAAGGCGCGCGCCACGAGGGCTGGGTTGAGGAAGTTCATGCCTGTGCCGCCGAAGACCTCCTTGCCGATGATGACAGCAAAGGCTGTGGCGAGAGCAAGTTGCCACAACGGCGTGGTGACGGGAACAATCATCGGGATAAGGAATCCCGTGACCAAAAAGCCTTCGTTTACCTCATGATGACGTATCTGGGCAAAGGCGAATTCAATACCCAAACCGACGATATAAGACACCGCCAACATAGGAAGCATGCGGAGGAATCCGAACCAGAGGCAATACCACCAACTGGCTACAGTGCCAAACTCATAAGGCCAATCCGCCGCATGGAGCGAGGTTTGGTAGCCGATGTTCCACATGCCGAAGAGCATGGCGGGAGCAAGGGCGATGACGACCGTGATCATGGCGCGTTTCAGGTCGACGGCATCGCGCACGTGGCAGCCGCGTTTTGTGACCCGATTCGGCGTGAAGGCAAAGGTCTCAAAGGCTTCAAAAGTGCTCTTGAGCCACGGGAATTTGCCTCCTTCTGTGAAGTTCGGCTTGATCTTATCAATGAAACGACGCAGGTTGTTGAACATCACACGGTCTCCTTTCTCAGTTTCTCCAACGCCTCGCGTATGATGGCCTGGATGTCGGTTTTGGATGTGTCGATGAACTCGCAGAGGGCAAAGTCTTCGGGCTCCACTTCATAGATGCCGAGGTTTTCCATCAGCTCGATGTCACCGACGATGCAGGCCTTGATGAGTTGGGTGGGGTAGATGTCGAAGGGGAAGACCCGCTCGAAGTTGCCCGTGAAGACCAAGGGGCGCTCGTCGCCATGGGTGTTCGTGTCGAATTTCCAAAGGTTCTCGAAACGTGGCAAGTTGATGCCCATGGGCTTGAAGGTACTTTTCGGCATGAAACCGCTGAGGAAGGTCCGCGAGAAGCTGAACTTCCTGAAGCCCGGCATCAGCCACCCCATGAACTCGTAATAGTCGCCTTCGGGCAGGATGCTCACGAGGTCGTCGTAGGCGCCAAGGAATCCATCGGAAGCAATCTGTATACCGCTCAAAATGTCGCCTGAGATAACGCGGTTTACCTTGGCGGCATCATCGGCGTTCATTTTGGGATAATCGTTGTTAAGCAGTTGCCCTTTAGTGATTTCTGCTAAACAAGCCCCTGCCTTGACGCGGTAATAGTGTGGGTCTTTGATGTTAGGTCCGGCCACGGCGATGACCTTTTCGGGATTGTAGACGCCCGTGGCAACCAGTTCGCCCAACACGGCCACGTCTTGGATGTTCATCGTCCAGACCACCTCACCTTTATTAATAGGGTCGATGTGGGCGATTTGGGTGCCGATGTTACCCGCCGGATGAGGCCCTTTAATATAATGGGTAACAACCCGTAGGGGCAGACCCATGTGTCTGCCCTCTCCAAAAACATTGGATAGATTTTGATCAGGTCTAAAACAAACATGCACTAACCCCTCGGTCAATAAGGTCAAGACCTCAATGCCTTTTGCAAAATACATTTCCCTGCCTTGAAGAACGAAATCATAATCAGGTGCCAAAGGCGCACTATCGAAGGCGCTGACAAATATGGCTTTAGGCTTGTCGTCGGGATTGGCTACCGTGCCAAAAGGTCGTTGACGCAACATCGTCCAAAGTCCGCATTGCAACATAACCGCCTTTATTTCTTCAGGAGTTTGCATCCTTGGAGTTGGCGAGGATTTGCAATCCGAGCCTATCGAACCCGCGGATTTGTAATCCGCTTCTACAACCACCTCCAAAAGCTTCCGTTTCTCGCCTCTCACAATGGCTTTCACCTGTCCATTGACAGGCGAAGTGAAACGAATGCGCTCGTCGTGCTTGTCCACAAACAAGGCATCGCCAACACACACCGTATCGCCTTCCTCAACGACCAAACGTGGTGTAAGTCCTACGAAATCAGTAGGTTTTACGGCGTATGTCGTGATGCTCCGTGCATCGGTGAGGAGCAACTCAGCTGTTCCACCGATGGGAATGTCCAATCCTTTTCGTATGGTAATCGTTTCTGGCATATTCGCGAGGCAAAAATAGGAAAATGTTGTTTAATATCCGAAAGTTTGTTAGTTTTGCACCCAATATACTGATGTTTAATCCAATAAATCTATCGCCATGAAGAAAATCCTTACTCTTGTTGCCCTGCTAATGACTATGACGGCTGCTTTCGCGCAACCTGCACATCACATCACATTCAACGGCACCGACCAATATATGGTTATTCCGCATCATGAAGACTTCAATATCGCTGCAGACCAGAGTTTTACCCTCACGGGATGGGTGCGCAACGAGACTTATACCAGTTTTCCGCGTTATGTCTGCAAGCGCGACATGTCGGTGCAAGGTGCTGGCAGCGAACGCACGGGTTATGAGTTCTTTGGCACGGGAAGTGCGGGCCAGTCTTTGGGCCTCAACACGCCTACTTCGACTTCGGGTCATGCCTTGTCGGTTTACACAGGCGTAACGGTACCGGCGGGTGAGTGGATGCACTTCGCACTCGTCGTGAACCGCGACCTCAACGAGATTCGGATTTACCACAATGGCGAAACCAACGGCGCATGGGCGGCGGCAGTCGGCGACTGGGCCGTGACCAACACGCATGATGTTTTCGTCGGGGCGGGCAACAGCGGCGGAGTACCGACCAACTTTTGCAACGGCTCTTTTG
>JAEEGF010138427.1_pt1 | contig 26315 bp, 17 predicted proteins | sample 9134171 | NCBI WGS metagenome assembly JAEEGF01 (sample SAMN16246542, study PRJNA631951) | gut metagenome | biome: gut microbiome; feature: rumen; material: AP-attached | host: Bos | place: Iran: Karaj | collected 2018-10 | reverse complement strand
AGGAGCCCAGGAGCTCGCAGAGAATGCGGCGGAAATACTCGTGCCGCGCGTAGCTCAAAAAGCTGCGCGAGTCGGTGAGCATGCCGACGAAGCCCGCGAGCCAGCCGTCCGCGGCCAGGGTCGTGAGCTGGTCGATCATACCGGTCTTGTGGTCGTTGAACCACCAGGCGCTGCCGTGCTGGACCTTGCCGACGGCTTCGCCGGTTTGGAAAGCGCCCATGACTGTCACCAGCGCGGCGTTGTCATTGGGGTTGAGGGAATACAGGATCGTCTTGGGGAGCTCGCCGGTGTCGTCCAGCTCGCCGAGGAAGGCCGCCAGCTCCTTGATGGAGGGCTGGTCGCCGATGGAGTCAATGCCCGCGTCGGGCCCCAGGGCGCGGAACACGCGGTGAGAATTGTCGCGGATGACGCCGAAATGGAGCTGCATCACGACACCGAGGCGGTGGTACGCGCGTCCCAGCTCCAGCAGCAGCGCGGTCTTGAACTGTTTCTCCTCCCAGGCCGTGGGCAGCTCGCCCACGAGACGCCTTTGGAAGATCGCCTCGATCTCCTCCCCTGAGGCAGGGGCGTAGGGCACCGCCTCCATGCCGTGATCCGAGACCCGGCAGCCGAGGGAGACGAAAAAGCGCAGCCTCTCTTTCAGCTTTTCGGTGAGCTCAGCAAAGCTTGTGATGTCGCCGAGGCGCTTGAGGTAGTCCAAATAGTCCCCTTTTTCGATGCCGACCGCCCTATCGGGCCGGAAGGAGGGCAGGACCTTGACGAGAAAGCTCTCGTCCGCGGCAAGCTTCCGGTGCCATTCCAGCGTATCCGCCGGATCGTCGGTCGTGCAGAGGGCAACTACATTTGAGCTTTCGATCAGCTTGCGTGCGGAAAGCCCTTGCAGCTTTTCGCTGCAGAGCTGCCAGACCTCCTCGGCGCTGTCGCCGTTGAGGACGCCCCGATAGCCGAAAGTGTTTTTCAGTTCCAGGTGGCTCCAGTGGTAGAGCGGGTTCCCGATCGCGAGTGAGAGTGTCTCCGCCCACTTCTGAAACTTCTCGCGGTCAGAGGCCTCGCCCGTGATGTACTTTTCGTCCACGCCTGCCGAGCGCATCAGGCGCCACTTGTAATGGTCGCCGCCGAGCCAGAGCTGCGTGATGTTCTCGAACTGCCGATCCTCATAGATCTCCCGCGGATCGAGGTGGCAATGGTAGTCGATGATCGGAAGATCAGCGGCGATTTTGTGATAAAGATGCTTCGCTGTGTCGGTGGAAAGAAGAAAATCCTCGTCCATAAAGGCTCTCATCACTTATTCCTCCACGACCTTGTGCAGTGTCGCACGCACAGCGCCCTTGCCCGAGATGAGTTCGTCGAAATAGTTGCAGATCCTGTCGGATAGTCCGGCCTCCACGAGGTCGACGCCGAAGATCGAGGCGTTGCGGAGCAGGCCCTCGAGCTTCGTGCAGTCCGGCGTCTCGCCGAGTCTGCAGCCCTTGACAAATTCCTGCGCGCTCGCGAGCAGCGGGTCAGGGCTCGGCTCGAAGGCTTTGCCTTCATCGTCCACGGCCATCAGGTAGCGAAGCCAGCCGGCGAAGACCAGCGGGATCAGCCTGAGATCGTTGACGTCCAGCGTGTCGGAGGCGAGATAGGCCTTGATCGTCTCGCCGAAGCGGATCGGGAGCTTCTGGCTCGTGTCCGTCGCGATGCGCTGGGGCGTGTCGGGCATGAAGGGGTTCGGGATGCGCACATTCACCACGGTGTCGATGAAGTCCTGCGGGCGGATGATGCCGGGGTCGGTCACGACGGGCAGGCCCTCGACGTAGCCGATGCGCTTGACCATCGCGAGAAGGTCAGGGTCCTTCATCTCTTCCGAGATGCGCTTGAAGCCCAGAAGGCAGCCGAAGACGGCGAGGGCCGTGTGCAGGGGATTGAGGCAGGTGCAGACCTTCATGCGCTCGACCTTGTCCACGGTCTCGCGGGCGGTGAAGTAGAAGCCGGCCTTCTCCAGCGGCGGGCGGCCGTTCGGGAATTCGTCCTCCAAGACAAGGTATTCGCTCTCCTCGGCGTTGACGTAGGGCGCCTTGACGGTGCCGCGGGCGTTGCGCACCGGGGTGAAGCCCTCGAGTCCGTCGGCCTCCAGCAGCGCGCCGACCGTGAGATCGGGGCTCGGCGTGATCTTGTCGATCATCGTCCAGGGGAAGGAGACCCTGCCGCTGGTCTCGATGTATTCCTTGAAGCCCGCGTCGCCCCAGGCGTCCGCAAAGGCGGCCATGGCAGCCTTGAGCTTGTCGCCGTTGTGCGAGCAGTTGTCGGTGCTGACCATGGCGATGGGATAGGCGCCCGCGCGGTAACGCTCCAGGAGCAGCGCCGCGACCTTGCCCATGTAGCTGGTGGCGGCCTCGGGTGCGGCCTGGAGGTCTGCCTTCACATCGTCGCCGGTCAGGGCGTATCCCTTCTCGGTGATGGTGAAGCTCACGAGCTGCAGGCTGGGCTTGCGGAAAATCTCTTTGAGGCGTTCTTCCCCGCCGTAGAGATAGCAGGTCTCGGCCAAAGCGCCGAGGATGTGCTTCTCCACGCTGCCGTCGGCTTTCAGCGTCACGACCACGGCAAGATCGTCGTACTTTTCGGCACCGTTGTCCCTTCTTTCGACGGCGATGATGCCCTTGTCGAGGATGCCCTCGTTCAGAAGCCGCTCTGCCGCCATGCCGTGCAGGGCCTTGAAGATATTGCCCGCGCCGAAGTGCAGCCAGGTCGGGGCTTCCTTCGTGCGTGCGATCATGCTCTCGCGGTCATAAGCGGGCAGGCGGTAGCCTTTTTCCTCCCAGTACGCCCGGTTTTTCAGCGTTTCATTATTCAGCTTCATTTCGCGGCCGCCTCCTTGTCCATCAGGTCCCAGGCACCGAGCATGTACATGATGCCGAGTGCGCGGTCATAGAGCCCGTAGCCGGGACGGACATTGCCGGGCTTCTCGTCCCAAAGGTGCCGCCCGTGGTCGGGGCGGATATAGCCCTCAAAGCCTCCGTCGTGATAGGCGCGCAGAATGTCCAGAATGCCGGTCTCGCCGTCGCAGTCGCGGTGGGAAGCCTCAGAGAAGTCCCCGTTCGGGAAGTGCTTGACGTTGCGGATATGCGCGAAGGCGATGCGGTCAACAAACTTTTTCACGATCTCGGCGACATTGTTCGCGGGATTAGCGTTGAGCGAGCCCGAGCAGAGCGTGAGGCAGTTGTAGGGGTCGTCGACCATCTTGAGGAGGCGCTCGATGCTCTCCTCGTCCACCAAAAGGCGCGGCAGACCGAAGATGTCCCAGGGGGGATCGTCCATGTGCACGGCCATTTTGATGTCGCACTCATGGCAGACGGGCATCAGCTTTTCGAGGAAGTACTTGAAGTTTTCCCACAGCTTTTCCTTGGTGACGGGCTTGTACTTTTCAAAGAGCTCGTCCAGCTTCGCCATGCGCTCCGGCTCCCAGCCGGGAAAAGTCATGTGATATTTCTCGGTGAAGCCCATGACGTAGTCGGCCATCTGCTTCGGGTCGTCCTGGATCATGTCCTTCTGGTAAAAGAGCGCGGTCGAGCCGTCCCCGACGGGGTGAAAGAGATCGCTGCGCGTCCAGTCGAAGATCGGCATGAAGTTATAGCAGATGACCTTCACGCCGAAGGGGGCTAAGTTGCGGATGGTCTGGATGTAGTTTTCGATATACCCGTCGCGGGTCGGGAGGCCTATCTTGATGTCGTCGTGGACATTGACCGACTCCACCACGTCTGCGTTGAAGCCCGCGGCCGTGATCTGATCGACGACGGTTTGGATCTCCGTCGGCTGCCAGATTTCGCCGGGCAGCTTGTCGTGAAGCGCCCAGACGATCGTTGAAACGCCCGGGATCTGGCGGATATCGCTCAGAGAGATCTTATCGTTGCCCTCGCCGTACCAGCGAAAGCCCATTTGCATCGGCATAAAGCCGCCTCCTTTGTTTATAGCTTCTGCACGGTCCCTTCCGTGAGGCCGCATTCGTTGAAGGCGTCCACACGGACATAATAATCCCGGCCCTCGACCAGAGCGCCGACACGCTGCTCTCCCGCGGCATAGACCGTCCAGCTGTGGTAGAGCTTGTCCGACGCATGGCCCCAAAGGATGTTGTAGCCGAGGACATTTGAAGTTTGACAGATAGAAACGCGCATGTCAAGAACGTTGACGCGCTCGGCGTTGAATTCCGGCTGGGCAGGCTTCTCCCCTTCCACGCGGCCGAAAACGCGCAGGCCGGAGACGCAGGGGCGCTGGGCATAGGGAACTTGGCGCACCGTGAGACGCAGATAGCGGCAGCAGACGCCTTCCTCCCGCACGACGAGGTCGTGGGACAGGTCGGTATCGCTCTCCGTCTTGTCCTCCAGCACCGTCCAGCGCTCGCCGTCCCCGGAGACCTCCAGAAGCCAGCGTGTGCGCTGCAGCGAGGGGTCGATATAGCGCGGCTGGGTGGAGGAGCCCTGGATCGGACCGGGGGAGGGAATGTCCAGCTTATCGTCAGCAAAGTTCACCTGCACGGCGCGGACGTCCATGATTCTGCCGAGGTCGAGACGCAGCCACTCGCCGGGCGCGTTCGTCTCCGCCTGCCACCAGGTCTGTACGTTTTCCTCGGCGGCCTTTTCCGGCTCGTGGCCGGGGGTATGCGAGGAGGCCGTGACGCGCTTTCCCGCGCTCAGGAGCATCCAGTCGGGCTCCGCCCAGGGGTCGCGCCGCAGCTTTTCAGAGTCCTGCGGCCAGTCGCCGAAGCGCTGATTACAGAAGAGCTCGCCGTCAGCATCGAAGCCCGCCGGCCAGAGGCCGACGCGGCGCTCGAAATCGTGGTTCATCGAGATGCGCATCGTGGCCGTGTGCCACCAGGCGCCCTCCCTGTCCTCCATCGTGGAGCCGTGGCCCGCCCCGGGCAGGAAGCCGCCCGGATGGAAGGAAAAGGGCGCGTTTTCGGCCATCGTGAAGGGACCGAGGGGCTGATCGGAGACGTAGACCCCGTCGCCGTAGACGTTGAACTGCGTGCCGGGGAAGGCGTACTGCAGATAGTACTTTCCCGCGTGCTTGGTCATCCAGGCGCCCTCGATAAAGGGGCGCTCGGCAAACATGCCCTTGACGGCGTTCGCCATGCCCGGCGGGAGCATGCTTTCGGTCATGTTCCGCATCTTCAGAAAGCCCTGGAACTTTTGCTCGATCTCCGCATCGCTCGCCGGGAGGATCGTGTTGTTCTCGCCGAAGCGCTCAAAGCCGTGCTGATAGGGGCGTCCCTCGATCAGCGTGCGCCTTTCCGTGATGGGCTGCATGGTCTCCGGATCGAGCTCCACGCCGTAGATCGGCTCCATGCTCGAGCAGCCCCAGTAGAAGTACACCCGCCCGTCGTCATCCAGAAAAAGGTTGGGATCCCAAAACGGAAAGCTGCCGGGGATCTCCTCGTAGGGGCCGTTCAGAATGTCCTTCGTGCGGAAGAAGCTGCAGTTGTGGTCCCTGGAGGAGGCGCTGAAATAGACCCAGTCCCCCAGCACGCGCACATCCGGCGCGTAGTCGTAGAGCGGCAGGCTCTCCGGCAGCGGGCGGCTCTCCCAATGGGCAAGGTCGTCGGAGACCCAGACCGAGAGATTCATGCTGGGGAAGATCCAGTATCGCCCATGAAAGAGTATCATGGAGGGATCGGCCGCCTCGCGGCAGATCTTCAGCACGCCGTTATTGCGGAGGTCGGCGTTGAACTGATAGTGATAGGGCACATTCAGGGGATTGCAAAAGATCGGCATGCTTACACGTCCTTTTTGATGGTCTGCAGCACGCGGTTGAGCTGCTGGATGCTTGCCTCGTCCGCGCCGCCCTGCTTGAGGAGAGAGAGCAGCGTCATGCGCGCCATCATCCGCTGCAGCGCGGGATTGTCCTTTACGGCTTCGGCAACGTCGCCGCGCTCGGAGGCGCCCCTGGCCATCATGGCGCCGATGATGGGCCCGGCCTTGGGGTGGGCCTGGATCTCGCCCAGGCGGTCGCCCACGGAGAAGCAGGAGGGGTCAAAATCGTCCGCGTCAAACCAGTTGGTGACGGGCGAGCGCTTGACGAACATGTAGCTCTCGTTGGGCTCCGCGACACGGCGGATCGTCATGGCGTCGGCAGCATCCCCGGCGCGGGCGATGATCTGATGCTCCTTTCCGATCTCTTCCAGCGGCAGGGAGAAGCGGAACACGCGGTGGGCTTTCAGCGTTTCGAAGAGCTTTCCGTTGACATAGAGGCTGACAGAATCCTGGTTGGAGTAGATCTTGATCTCAGTCACGCTCTCCGCGCGGTCGACATAGCGGCTGCCGCAGAGGTGGACGAAGGGCTCCGTCTTGTTCCAATAGGCCTTGTAGAGATAGAAGGCGTCCTTTTTGAGCTTGCGGTCGAAGGTCACGAGGCCCTTCTGGTTCTCGCCGTGCTTGCCGCCCTCGTCGCGCCCGTCGGCCGCGAAGTCGAAGAGGTTCCAGACGTGCGTCGCCCAGAGCCAGGGGCGTGCCTCGATGATCTGCGCCATGTGCTCATGGTAGAGCGCTTGGTAGCTCTCGGTGTAGTCGCCCTTCTCGGGCAGTGCGGACTGGAACTGGGGGTTGGCGTCCGCGCCGTATTCGGAAAAGCCGATCACGCGCTCGGGGTACTTGGCGTGGTACTCGTCGAAGAACTCCTCGTTCTGCTCGAGTTCGCCGAGATACCAGCCGAAATAGAGGTTATAGCTGTTGATATCGGGGATCTCAAGAATGGGGCTGTCGATCTCGAGCATAAAGACATTCGCCATCGTGGTCTTGCGCGTCGGGTCGAGGCGGTGGCACAAATCGTTCAGCGCGCGGTGATTCTCCAGCAGCTCCTCATCCACAGCGCTCGCCGCGGTAATCTCGTTCGAGAGCCCCCAGACGGCGACGGACGGGTGGTTGTAGTTCTGCACGACCAACTCCTCCATCTGGCTGAGCGTATCGGCGCGGCCGCCGGACATGTGCATCGTGATGTAAGGGATCTCCGCCCAGACAACGAGGCCGTTTTCGTCGCAGAGATCGTAGAATTCCTGCGCGTGCTGATAGTGCGCCAGGCGCAGGGTGTTCGCGCCAATCTCGCGGATGATCGCCATATCCGCCGCGTGATCCTCATAAGAGAGGGCATTGCCCTTTCCTTTCCGGTCCTGGTGGCGGGAAACGCCGCGCAGCGGGTAGCTGCGGCCGTTGAGGAAAAAGCCCTTTTGCGCGTCGAAATCGAAGCGGCGGCAGCCGAAGCGGGCCGAGACCTCGTCTCCGGAATCGAGCGCGGCCGAAGCTGTGTAGAGATAAGGATCGTCCAAGCCGTCCCAGAGATGCACATTTTCGAGGCTGAAACAGGCGGTGGCACTGCCGTTTTCGACGATCGCGCTTTTCGTCTCGTTCGCGGCGCTGACCGTCACTGCATGCCCGTCGGCGTTCTCGGTGTAGACCGTGACCTCGACCTCGGCCGATTTCAGATCGTCGGAAAGCGTCGGTGTGACCTTGATCCCCGGCGTGCCGCAATAGCCGAGCGCGAAGTGCGCCCTGGGCACGACGAGCAGCTTCACGTCGCGGTAGAGCCCGCCGTAAAAGGTGAAGTCCGCCTTCTGGGGATAGACCTCGGTGTTGTCGCTGTTGTCGACGCTGATCTGCAGCGTGTTCTCCTCCCCCAGCGCCTCCGTCAGCTCCACCCGAAAGCGCGAGTAGCCGCCCTTGTGGGTCGCAAGTTCCTTGCCGTTCAGAGTGACGATCGCGGTCATCGCCGCGCCGTCGACCTCGAGCCAGACTCCCTCGTCGGCAGCATGCGCCGGCATGGGGAAGCGCTTTTCATAAAGACACTCCCCGCGGTAATAGTCGTTGCCGCCGTCCTGGCCGTCGATCGCGTTCCAGGTGTGCGGCAGGGTAACGGGCGCAAAGGTCTCCTCCGGCTTGCGCTGAAAGGACCAGTTGTCGTTAAAGTTCAGTACGTTTCTCATTGATTTACTCCATGTACCAGGATAAGGCGGGTTTGATCCCCGCCTTATCGAAGTGTTGTCGATATTCTTATGATCAGGTCTCGGCGGGATCGCCCATGTGGAGTTCCTTGTCGAAGAGCTCGGCCTGCGCCGCTTCCTTCTTTTCCGCGATGCGCTTCTGCACTTCGGCCATCTCGACCTTACCGAGTTTGCAGCCGCGCATGGCGAGCAGCGTGCAGATGAAACCGATCACGGCCAGACCGTAGCGCAGGAACATGGTCATCCAGAACACGCCCGGGGTGGAGGGATCGTCCGGCTGGGGCATGGTGGCGGTGTAGCCGATCAGGGCCACGCAGGCGGTCGAGATCGCAGCGGAGAAGGAGGAGACGATCTTGTCGACCAGACTGTAGGTGCCGGTGACGACAGCGGGGATGTACTTGCCGCTGCGGTCAAGCTCATAGTCGATGAGGTCAGCCATGAAGCCGGTATTGGCGGTGGTGACGCCCATGGCGAAGCCGTTGACCGCAAAGGTGAGCACGATGAAGAGGAGCTTGAAGATCAGGGAGCCGGAGATCGCCGTCGTGCCGACCGTAAAGTTCGTGATGACGAAGAAGGCGATCATGGCGAGGTTGGCATAGATGCTGTAGCGCGTCCAGGCAACGATGGATTCCTTGTTGCCATGCTTGCCGGCGTAGCGGGCGCCGAGGATCGCGAAGATGATGGAGGGGAACATGCCGATCATGCTCAGTGTGGTGGCAAGCCCCATGTTGCCGATGAGGATGCCGTTGAGCATGGTACCGACAATGGAGGCGGAGGCGGCCTGCTGGGCGATCTTGTCGGAGGAAGCGGAGATGATATAGCTCTGCAGGGGCTTGTTGTGAGACAGCACATCCCACATATCCTTGAGCTTGAGATGCTCGCGCTTGCCGATGCCCTTGAAGTTCTCGGGCTTATCGTAAGCGGCAACGCCGATGCACACAAGCACGACGCCCACAAAGGAGAGCGCGATGCACACGAGGGTCACAACGTTCAGGAATTCCTGGTTGAAGCCTCCGCCGAAGGCCGGCAGAAGCCTGGTGTAGACCACAATGTTCAGCACCATCGGGGTGATGTAGTTGAGCGCCGTCTGCCAGACGCCGACGGTGGGGCGCTGCTTCGGGTCGTTGGTGAGCAGGGCGGGCAGGGTCTGCGCGGTCATGTTCACGATGGTGTAGCCGATGACGTAGAGCATGTAGCAGGCCAGGAAAACGGGGATGCCGTGGCCCTTGCTGGAGAAGGCGGTAAACATGAAGTACACGCCGGCGCTCTGGATCAGCCAGCCGAGGAGCATCAGGGGGCGGACCTTGCCGAAGGGCGTGTTGACGCGGTCATAGAGGAAGGCGAGGAGCGGGTCGGTGATGGCGTCGAAGATGCGGGTGAAGGTCAGCAGGCCGCCGACCACGAGGGTCGCGATGCCGTAGCCGATGCTGGCCGAGTAGCTGGCCAGGCCGATGAGGAAGTACATCGCCATGCCGTTGAAGGCGTTGAAGGCGATAAGAATGATCTGCCAAAGCTTGGCGCGGCGGTACTGGACGCCGTCCAGCTCGCTCGGGGTGAGTCTCTGATTGACCATTGTTGGTTCCTCCCGTTTTGTTTTTGTTCTGTTGCTGTGATCCCAGCATACGGCAGAGAAAAGAAACCCGTTAGAAGGATTGTTTTTTCAGCAGAAATATTGTACTATAGGATAAAAAAAGAAGAGCGAGGGCGAGAGAATGGATCAAGAACTGTTCAGTCGCGTGATCGCGAATATCCTGCAGACCGAGGTGCGCCATCTCCTGAACGGCGCGGCAGGCGAGGAGCTCCTCGCCGACTTCGAGGGGAAACACTGCTTCTCCCGCGAGCTGCAGCCCATGTTCACCCGGGAGGGGCTGTCGGAGCTGATCGGCTCGCTACCCGCCAACTGCTTTACCGAGGTCGAGGGACAGCTGCGGGCGGCGCTGATGCTCTTTCGCTTTGACGGCGCGGTCTTTCTGGTCGGTCCCTATGTGCGCGAGCCGTATAACGAGCGCGCGGTACAGGTGGGGCTCGCCTCCCACCGGGTGAGCTACTCGCGCATCCACGCCTTCCGGCTCTATTACACCGCCATGCCTCTGCTCGTGACCGAGACTGTCACGCGCGTGCTCGGCGCCGTATGCCGAGCCTTTGACGCGAACGCTCCCCTCTTCGAGACCCGGCGCATCCGGGACTTTCGGGGGCTGAGCTCGTCGGCGGAGCAGAGCGATGCGCAGGAAACAGAGCAGATCGAGGACGTCTATCGGCGCTACCGCATCGAAAACCGTCTTTTGGCCGCCATCCGCAGCGGCCAGACCGGCGACGCGCTGCGCATCTTTGACCGCCACATGTCCGCGGCCAATCTGCCGCGGAGCGGCGCCGTTCTCTACCGCAATCCCCAGGTCTCCTATTCTATCCTGCGCACACTCCTGCGCAAGGCGGCCGAGGAGGGAGGACTCTCGGTCGTGACCATCGATACCATCACCCAGCGGCACGCCCAGCTCTCCGCCGCGGCAAATTCAGCCGCGCAGCAGTACAAGTATGCCCGGGATCTGGCTCGCGATCTCACGGACGCGGTGCACAAAACCCAGCTGCAGAGCCAGGACTGCGCGCCGGAGACGAGGGCCATCCTCGAATACCTGCACCTGCACTACGCGGAGAACGTGCGCATCGAGGATCTGACCGCGCTGACCGGCTACTCCCGCTCGCATATCTCCACGGTGTTCAAGCGCGACAAGGGGCGGAGCATCCTGTCGTGGCTCGCGATGCTGCGCTGCCACAAGGCGCAGGAGCTGCTGGAGAACACCGACGCCTCCGTCAGCGACATTGCCGCCACCGCGGGCTACGACGACGCCAATTATTTCGTTAAGGTCTATAAAAAGGAGTTCGGCGAGACGCCGAGCGAGACGCGCGCGAAGAGGACGTGATCGGGACGCCGCAGGGGCAGACGCCGATAAGCAGGCTTATAAGCAAAAAGACCTGGCTGCCGTCTGACATGATCGGCATGCTGTGAGAATCCTTGCTGCTTTATGCTGTCAGATGTCCCGCTTGCAGATGTCGATGCGCAATGCGGCGATCTCCTCCGGGTTTTCCTTGCACCCGCCGCTGAGCCACATGCTCAGAATGCGGTAGCATCCGTACAGATAAAACTCGGCCGTATAAGCCCGCTGCTCCACGGAGAGCGTTTCGGGCAGCGTGATGTATTTCATGATGACCGGATGGTGCAGGAGCCGGTCGGGAAAGTCTGGGTCGATGGAGGAGCCCATCAGGATCATCATCGTCTCCCGGTGATCCTTCAGCGTCTGCACGAAGCCGATCAGCGCGTTCTCCGGACGGTCACCCGACAGCTCCAGATTGGAGAACAGCTCCTTCTGCACGGTCTCCTCAAGCTCCGGGAGGACGTCGTACAGGGAATTGTAGTACTCGTAGAAGGTGGATCGGTTGATGTCCGCACTGGCACAGAGCTCCCGCACGGAGATCGAGCGGATATCCTTGCGTTTCCTATCAGCTATGATAAAGTGGAACAAAAAGAGATAAAACCAGCGCCGATGATCGGAATTCGATCATCGGCGCTGGTTATTGGTTATGCTGCTTCCAAGCTTTATACTATTCTTCAATAAGAAGAAGACAAAGATTTGCGAGAAAGATTTGCGTCAGGCAAGGCGGCGACCGCAGCGAATAATGGAGATATATTGGCAAGGGCGCCAACGCAGCATGACACAAATCCTGCCGCAAAGATTGTCTGATTTCTATTGAAGAATAGTATTATTCCGGCCGAACGGTCACTTCAAGGGACGCGGCTTCCATGCCGTCACAGCTTACCGTGACGGTCGCTTTCCCGGGGGTGAGACCGGAGCGCAGAATGGCCTGGGCACGCCCGAAATGGGTCAGATGAGAGGGCTTGTCGAAGACCTCCGCCGTTTTCGTCCGCGCGCTTCCGAGCCCGGCGAGGGTCACCCCGGCTCCTTCAATGCATACCGATACCGTTTTGTCCGCGGCGGGCTTCAGCTCGCCGTTTTTGTCCGTCAGCTCGATATCGATATAGCAGAGATCCTGCCCGTCGGCGCAAAGGACGCTCTTGTCCGCGGACACGCTGAGGACAGTCGCTTCCCCGGCTGTGCGGAGCTTGTCCTCGCCCCAGACGCTGCCGTCCGAGGCGTACACCTTTGTGCTAATCTCGCCCGGCTGGTAAACCGTTTTGAAAATGGCCCTGTTTTTCCTCAGCGGCTTTTTGCCCACGGACTTCCCGTTGATGAAGAGCTCGGCGGCTTTTCCGATCCCGTAGACCTCCACCTCCGCCTTCGTCCCTTCAAAGCCGTTCCAGGACCAGCTGTGGATGGCGTTGGTCATCCGCCAGGCGCCCTTGTAGTATTTCTTTCCGGTGTAGGAGACGGGTTTCACGGCGATATACGGCTTCTGATACGTTCCGTATTCGATCTGCATGTAGTAGTCGGCTGCGGTCAGATAACCGGTGGCGTCCACCGTCCCGGCGCCGTCAAAGAGGCCCAGACCGCCCCAGTCCACATAGTCCCAGGCACCGCAGGTCCCGGCTTCGCCCAGGTAGTCCCAGCCGGTCCACACGAAGTCGCCGATGATCTGATGGTGTTTTTTCACGATCTCCCAGTTGTCCACGATGGCGTGGCTCATGGTCTCGGAGCCGCAGTACAGACGGCCGGGATCGCGTGCGATATCCGGCTCATAGCGCGGCGTCCCGTAGTTAAGGCCGAGAACGTCCACATAGGGGACGAGCTTATCGGTGTTGGCGGCGCTCTTCTTCCCCTTGGAAGCGTTGAGCATGAGCTTGGGAAGCATATTCATGACCATATTGAAGCCCGTGGAGCCCTGCTTGTCCAGATTGGCCATCATGTCCTTGCTCTGAGAAGGATCCTGCGGCTCACGCTTATAATCGCTGTCTTCCTTGTAGAGCTTTCTGCCCATGAGCATCAGATTCGCGCCGATCGTGACGATCCTTGTCGGATCCGCAGCGCGGATCAGCGCCGCCTGCTGCTGCAGAAGCTCGATGCCCCGCGCGTCTCCCAGCTCGCCGTTCTCGTTGCCCACGCTGTACATCACGACGCAGGCGTGATTATAGTCCCGCTCGACCATGGAGAGGATGTCCGTCTCATGGTTTTCCGCGAAATCGCGGCTGTAGTCGTGGTAGGTCTTGGGGATGTACCACATATCGAAGCTCTCGTCCATGACGTACATGCCGAGCTTGTCGCAGGCGCGGAGGATCGCGCGGCTGCAGGGGTTGTGGGCGCTGCGAATGCTGTTGTAACCCGCCTCTTTGAGGATGCGGATCCGGCGCTCGGCCGCAGCGTCAAACTCGCAGGCGCCGAGGATCCCGTTGTCGTGGTGGATGCACGCGCCGCGGAACTTGACCTCTTGCCCGTTCACGCAGACGCCGGTCTCGGCGCTCCAGCTGAGCTTGCGGATGCCGAAGAGGAATTCCTCCGCGTCTCCGGGGCATTCGACACGGATGCGATAGAGGAACGGGTGCTCCGCGTCCCAGAGCCTGGCGTCGGGGACCGTGATATCCCCGAGTGTACCCTCGGCCACGAGTGTATCTCCGTCGTAGACGCAGACTTTCGTCCCCTCCGGCGCGTCGCCCGACACAGTGATGACGGCGGGATCGACGGATTTGGTCTCGATACGGATCTTCGACAGATGCTCCTTGGGCTTGACAGACAGCCATACCGGCCGATAGATGCCGCTGCCGCTGTACCAGCGGCTGTTGGGCTCGAGACTGTTGTCGACGTCGACCAGCAGCTTGTTTGTCCCGGCGTGGACCTTCTCGCTGAGGTCCACCTCGAACTCCGTGTAGCCGTAGGCGTGAAACGCGAGGGCTTCCCCGTTGAGGGATACCGTTGCGTTCCGATAGACGCCCTCAAAAATCAGGGAGATGCATTTGCCGATATCCGCTTCCTCGATCTCGAGATCCCTCTCGTACACATACCGGCCGCCGGGGAAATAGCCCGTGTTCGCCCCGTTCAGGCACTTGCTGCGCGGCTCCGTGATCATGGCGTCATGGGGCAGGTCGACCGTCACGGCGCCCGCCGGGTCTCCATGGCGATAGAAGCGCCAGCCCCGTGTAAGTTCCTGTTTCATTAACATCCTCCTTTTTTGTGCGATTTTCGCATAAAATGATATTGTGATAAAAGCCCACTCATACTATCAAGTCATTTTTGCTTATACTATTTACTGATAAGAAGATTGAATAACATGGCGAAGTATTTTTCCGTCAGGCGAGGCAGATGTCCGCAGGAAGGCTTCGTGCCTTTCAAGGACAGCTAACGAAGCTTGGCGGGAAAAGACGAGTCGTGGATTCAATTTTTCTATCAGTAGATAGTATAAAACTCTCTTGTCAGTGTTAGCGTGATATCCACTCCGTAATGCTGCGGATCAGATGTCGTACACGCCCGCGGCGAGTTCCATCTCCCGCCCGTCGGGGAGCGTGACGGAGGCCGTCAGGTTCGCCGGGATCTCGAAGTGATAGTTGATCTTTTCACCCTCATAGGTCCAGCCGCTGACGATGCGGCCGAAGGAGGAGTCGTATGCCGCCCGCGCATGGCCGAGACGCCGATCCGGCAGGGGTTTGAGCGTGAGCGCGCCCTCTTGCAGATTGATCCCGCAGACGCCGGAGAGCAGCCACTGAGCGATCGCGCCCTTGGAGTAGTGGTTCAGCGACTCGTGCGGCACGCCGTTTTCGTCGATCCCATTCCAGACCTCCCAGATCGTGGTCGCGCCCTTTTTCACCGCATAGAGCCAGCTCGGCTGCGTGTCCTGCAGGAGGACGTCGTAGGCCGTCTCGACATGGCCGTTCTCCGCCAACACCGGGCAGAGATCGGGCGTGGAGAGAAAGCCCGTGTTGAGGTGATCGCCGCATGCTTTCACCAGTACGGCGAGATCGTCCGCGGCGGGCTGCAACTCGTCTTCGTCCAAGAGCCCGAAGGAGATCGCGCGAACATATTCCGCCTGGCGCTCGGAGATGATCTTCTCCTCCGTCAGTGCGAGACGGCGAAAGGCCTCGCGCGCCTTCATCCCCTGCTGCAGGAAGTGCTCGGAATCCGCCTCCCGCTCTAGCAGCGCCGCGATGCGCGAGAGCAGCAGGCTCGAGAGCGCGTAATAGGCCGTCGCTACCTTGGGCTGCGGCGTGCGCATGGCGTCGGTCGCGATGACGTCCGGCTCGCACCACTCGCCGTAGTCGATGCCGGAGGAAATCGTATAGGCGTCCAGTTCGTCCGCATCGTTCTGTGCGGACAGGCCCATCTTCGCCGCCATCTCCTTGAGCTTTTCGGGGCCGAGCTTGGCCATCAGGGCCTGGAGCTGCGCCGGGTCCATGCCCGCCGGGGCGACCTCCTGCTTCTTGCCCGCGCGGGTGGAGAGGTAGGCCAGCCAGCGGCACATCATATCATAGTTTTCTTCCAGGATCCGTGTATCGCCATAGCGCTCATACAAGGCCCAGGGCACGAGGATGCAGGCGTCTCCCCAGCCGACGCTCCCGGCCAGCAGCCCGGAGAAGAAGCTCGGTCGGTTGTTGCGCGGCGCGATGTTCGCCACGCGCCCGTCCTCGAACTGGTTGAGGCGGCACTCGCCGAGCCAGCGGCGGACGACCGGGTAGCAGTCCAGCAGGCTCAGCCCCGTCGGGGCGAAGACGCCCATGTCGCCGGTCCAGGCCGCGCGCTCGCGGGTCGGACAGTCGGTTGGAACGTCGCAGAAGTTGCCCTTCTGGCTCCAGACGCAGTTTTCAAAGAGACGGTTTACATCCGCGTTTCCACTCTCAAATGTGCTCAGCTGCGCCATGTCGGAATAGACGGCGATCGCTTCAAACGCAGCGCCTGTCAGATCGATTTCCGTCTCGACCTTGGCATAGCGGAAGCCGAAGATGGCAAAGCGCGTCTTGTAGCGGTTCTCGCCCTCGCGGCAGGTATAGACGACCTGCTGGCGCGTGCCGCCCTCCTTGTGGCGCTTGCGGTCCTGGAAGTTCTCCTGCGTGAAATTGCCGTTCTCGTCGAGGGTCTCGCCGCAGCTGAGCGTGACCGTCTGCCCTGCGTGGGCGCTCAGCGTAAAGCTCACGAAGCCTGCGAGATTCTGCCCGAAATCGAGCACCGTCTCGCCGTTCGGCGTGGTGAGAAGCTTCCCTTCAAAATGCTCGTGCTCGCGGATCGGGACGCTGTTCGAGCAGGCGAAGTTCGCCGTGCCGTAGTCGCAGACCTTCACGCCGTGCCAGTCGGCGATCTCCTCGCGCCGAGCATCATACACCTCGCCCTGCTGCATGTCGTTTTCGCGCAGAGGGCCGGACTGGCTGGCCTCCCAGCTGCTGTCCGTGCAGAGGATGGGCCTGCCGTCGGACTCCAGCTGCAGCCAGAGCGCGACGTCCTCGCCGTAGATGTTGCGGTCGCCGTCCACGCCGGAGCAGCTGCGGTACCAGCCGTCGCCGAGGAGGGCGATCAGCTCATTCTCCCCCTCGCGCAGGAGGCCGGAGACGTCGTTCGTCTGGACGTTCAGGACCTTGTCATAGCTGCTGCAGCCCGGCGCGAGGACAAAATCGCCCGCGCGGCGGCCGTTGAGCCGGACTTCATACAGGCCGTGCGCCGTGGCATAGAGCCGCAGCGTCCCGGCGGCCTCTTCCGCGGTGACGGAAAAGCGTTTTTTCAAATAGCTCGCGGGCTTATGCGCTTCGGGATCGCGCTCGAGCTCCGGGTCGATCCACCTGGCCTGATAGTCGCTCTGCTCCAAAAGACCCATCTCGTAGGCTGTGCGCTCGCTCCAATCGCCGGGCTGATCGTTCTCATCCCAGAGCCGGACCTGCCAGGTGATGCGCTGACGGCTCTGTGCGTCCTTCTCGGGAAAGGCGAACATCTCGTCCGTCTCGACCCGGCCGCTCTCCCAAAAGAGCTCCCCGCCGCAGAAGGCTATGATCTCATAAGCCGTCTGCTTTTTCCCTTCCACGCAAGTCCATGAAAGACGCGGGCGGCGGATCGAGAGGCCGATGGGATCGCGCATGAATTCGGTTTTTAAGTTTGCCGCTCTCATTTTCGCCTCACTTCGCAAAGCTGCCGAGGAGCGAAAGGCTCGGCTTCGGCTGACGCTGCTGCGTCGCACGGTCGACGGCAATGAGGCCGAAGGTCATCGAAAAGCCCTTCTGCCACTCATAGTTGTCCATCAGGCTCCAGTAGCAGTAGCCGCGCAGGTCGATCCCGTCGGCAAGGCAGTTCTCCACGCCCTGCAGCGCGGTCTGGATGAAGGCGCAGCGCTCGGTATCGTCCGAGACAGCGATGCCGTTTTCGGTGACGATGATCGGAAGCGGCAGCGCCTCGTGCACGCGGCGGATCACGTGCTCGAGCGCCTCGGGGTAATTCTCATAGTCCATCTGCGTGAGCTTCGCGCCCGCCGAGGTGGGCTGGATGCCGTCCGCGCCGTAGACCGAGCGCGTGTAGTTTTGCAGGCCGAAGAAATCGTCGTTCTTGATATAGGGCAGATAGTGGGTGAACTCCTCGTCCCACTCCTTCGCCGCGTTCTCCTCGCCGCCGGGGACGGTCTGGATGTCATGCAGGGAGAGAGAGAGGCCCACCTGCAGATCGGGCTTGATCGCCTTCATCGCTTCACGCGCGGCCTCGTGGGCCCGCATGACGAGGATATCGCCCTCCGGTGTGCGGGCGGAGACGAAATACTGCGGATCGGGCGTGCCGAAGATCTGCGCATACTCCGCCTTTTGGGCGGCCATGCGCTGCATCATGGCGTTGAAATTCATGCCGATCTGCGCCGTGCCCTCGACGTTCGCGCCGGCCGCGGCCATCATCTGCCGCTTGTAGCGCTCGGCGATCGCCGCGACCTGCAGGCCCATGTTGGCCTCGTTGATCGTGACGACATAGTGCAGATATTCGCCCAGCGCTTTGACGAGCTTGGCGCAGTAGCGGGCAAAGGATACGACGGTGCTCTCACTCTCCCAGCCGCCCTTGCGGATGAGCCAGACGGGAGAGGTGAAGTGGTGCATCGTGACGATGGGCTCCACGCCGTGCTCACGGCAGCAGCGCAGCACCTCGCGGTAATGGGCGATCTCAGCCTCGTCGAACTTGCCCTCTTCAGGCTCGATACGCGCCCACTCGATGGAGAAACGGTAGGCGTTGAGGCCGGCAGCCTTCAACAGCGCGATGTCCTCGGCGTAGCGGTTGTAGTGGTCGCAGGCGTCCCCGGAGGGCTCGTTGAAGGTGGTGTTCTGCATCCGCTCCATGGCCCAGTAGTCGGAATGGGTGTTGTTGCCCTCCACCTGGTGGGCGGCGGTGGCCGCTCCGATCAGAAATCCGTGTTTCATGGCTGCTCCTCCTTATTTGTGAAATCTCTTCATGTATTCCGCGCTGATCTGCAGACTCTTGATGGGGTCGCCGTCGACCCAGTTGCGGTGGCTCTCGAGGATCACGCCCTCAACGCCGTTTCGCTCGGCGATCTCGGAAAGCGTGTCGAGATCCATGTTGCCATAGCCGAGCTCGCGGGAATCCTGCTTGAGGATCGGGGTCATGAAGGGGCCCTTCTGCGCGCTGCCGCGATCGTTGATGTGCCAGAGCTTCAGGCGCGCGCCGAGGCCTTCCATGAGCTTCGGGACGTTCGCGCCGCCGTCGGTCATCCAGTAGGAGTCAAACTCGAAGTTTACAAAAGCGGGATCGGTCTCTTCGATCAACAGATCATAAGCCGTTTTCCCCGGCTCGATCTGCTGTAATTCCACATTGTGGTTGTGGTAGAGAAGCCGCACGCCCTCACGCTTCAGCGCTTCTCCGACTCTGTTCAGCCGAGCGGCGAGCTCGGATACTTTTGTCCTGTCGCCGTAGTCGAAGCGGTACATGCCGGTGATGACGGCAAAGTCTGTCCCGAAGCCCTTGGCCTCCTGCGCGACCGCGGCCGCGTCCCGCTCCAGAGAGCCGAGGTCAGTGTGCAGCGAGAGCACCTTCAGCCCGCTTTCGCGGATGAGCTTCGGCCAGTCGAGACTGCCGCCGTTTCCGACGGGCATCCCCGCTGCGCGGGTCATCGCCTTGACGAGAAAGCCGGTCTTGTGGATCATGAAGGAATTGAGCTCGATCCCGTCATATCCCGCCCCGCGGATCGCCGCGAGCGTTGCCTTCGCTTTTTCTTCGCTTGAACAGCGGCTGCCGATCATGATCTGCTGTACGCCTGTGAGCATTTTCCGTTCTCCTTAACTAAATTGAGTTGGGTATGGATATCTATATTGGATTATATCATCAATTCCGATTTACAGTAGAAAAATTATCGATTTTACAGAAATATCATCCACACCACTCATCGGTTCTCTCATTATCCAGCCGGCATATATCGATTCATGTAGTCAATGTAGCTCTGCCAGTCTTTTTCATCGAAGCGATGTCCTCCGTAATGGATGTTCACGCCAAGGCTTTCACTGGTCAGCGCGGAGTCAACAGGCACGTCGTAATATGCAATGTCTGGGATCACTTCTCGCCCATATCCTTCCCTCCAGACGACTTTTGCAGCCTGCAGAGCATCATACATAGAAACCGGATCGGAGGCGAGGTCGTTCTCTCCGATAGAGATGAACAGATGTCTTCCGGCAGACAGCGCCATCAACGTATGCATATCCACCGGGAGCTCGTTGTCCCGGTTTTCGTACGACAGATATTCCGGTACATACCAGTGGTTGGAAGTGGAATCGCTCGTGATCCTCCCCATGACGGGGCTTCTCAGCAAACCTCCTCCGCAGCTTCCTGTCACCAAGTCTATCCTTTCATCGCACGCGCCCGCCCACAAAGAGACTCTTGCCAGTCTGGAATGCCCAACGGACGAGATTCTCTCCGTGTCCACTTGAGGAAGTGTCTCCAAATAATCGATCCCGCGGCTGATAGCAAAGGCCCAAGCCGTGTAGGCGCTGGTATCTCCGCCAAACAGCCTCAGAACACCATCGCGATGTGTCGCTGTGTCATCCGCTGCCCAATCTCCGTAGTACATAGTCGCGATGCCGAAGCCCTGATCGAGGATCATCTCGACCGGCCATTCGCCGCTGAGCACGCCGTCGTTGCCGGAGTAATTCAATCCTATAAACACTCCGACCGTTGTATCGCTCTTCGGCATCAGAAGCAGCATATCCGAGGAAAAGCTTCCTTTTTCATTGGAGACGGTGATCGTGACAAGGCTTTTCACGGCATTTGCTTCCGGCCATTCAGTCTGGTCTTTCACCGTAAAGCTCGTGTCAAATCCGTCGGTCGGCATTGCCCCGTACATAGTGTTTTCGTACAGCCTCAGCATTTCCTCCCGTTTCGCCGGATCGGTCTCCAATTCAGGCAGACCGTCATAGCTGCGATCCACGTTCAGCACCAGATCATGATACCATTTCGGCAGCTCAAAGCCCCCGTAGGACATCATGGCCAGCGTCCCGTTCCAGCTCAGCGAATCTCCGACAAAAGCCCGGATGGCAATTATGGAGACAGCCGAAAACACAATGATCAGGGAAAACAGTACGATCAGGATGATTGCCCACCAGGGGAGCCGTTTTTTCTTCTTTTTGATCTCCATACAGATCTCCTTTCCTTGCAGCAGGACTCTTTGTAAAACTTGTTGTCTTGCATGCTGTCAAAACCTACTGTCGTTTCACAACCTTTTGATAGTAGCGGATAGCCCAAATACCCGTTACGAGCACAGAGGCAAAGTCTGCGGCCGTGTGCGCCAGAGCCAGACCGGTCAGCCCGAAAAGATGCTCCATCAGGTAGAGCAGCGGGATCAGAAGCAGGCCCTGCCGCAGTGCGGAGGTGAGCGAGGCGGAGGTGGCATTTCCGGCGGCCTGCAGGAAGTTCGAAGCGAGGTAATAGAGTCCGATCAGAGGCCCCATCAGCAGCATGTAGCCGACGAGCCTCGTTCCGAGCGCCGCCGCGGCTGTGTCCTTGATAAAGAGCCCGATGGCCCAGCCGCGCGCAAGCCAGATCCCTGCCGAGAGCAAGGAGCCCAGTGCGAGCGTGAGCAGCAGCAGACGCAGCGCGACGCCCCGCAGCTTGTTCCAGTCGCGCTTGCCGTAGCAGTAGGCCAGCATCGGCTGGATGCCCATGCCGAGCCCCATCTGCACCATCGTCACCAGCATCACGGCTTTTCCGGCCGCAGCCATGGCGGCAATGGCCCCTGTTCCGTAGCCGACGAGCAGGCGGTTCGAGAAAGTACCTGCGAGCCCGCTGAGGATACTGCTGATGGCATTGGGAAGTCCAAGAGCAAGAATGTTACCCAGAACGCGAATTTCCCGCGCGTAGGCCGGACGCAGCTCCAACACACAGGTATCCCGATGGCGTGTGCGGTAGCTGAGCATATAGCAGACGGCGACGGCGTTTCCCAGCACGGTCGCGATCGCGGCCCCGGCAACGCCCTGGTGAAAGACGAGAATGAAGAGCGGATCGAGCAGGATATTAGAGACAGTGGAGATCATATTGGCCGCGAGACCCACACGGATCAGGCCCTCCCCGCGCAGCAGGCCGCCCAAGCTGTGGTTCAGCAGGATGACCGGCGCGCCGAGGGCGAGGATCAGCAGATACGAGCGGGTGAAGGCCCAGGTGTCCTCCGTGGCCGCCAGAAGGCGCAGCAGCGGCCGCTGAAAGCTGACGCAGAGCATGGCGAAGAGCGCCCCGAAGACGATCGCCGCCCAAAAGCACAGCGCGCTCAGCTGCCGGACTTTCTGCGCATCCTGCCGTCCCAGCGCCTGCGCGACCAGGGTACAGCCGCCGTTTCCGATCATGGTGCTCACGGCCATCATCAGCGAAAAGGCCGGCCCCGCCAGCGACACGGCCGCCACCTGCCGCAGGTCCTGCGTGAAGGCTACGAAGTACATGTCCGCCATGTTGTAGAGCATCAGGACCACGATGGAGATGAGCGACGGGATGCACAGCCCCGCGATCGCCCGCCAGGGAGAGGATTCAAAGATGTTTTGTTTTTGTTCCATGCTTTTGCCTCAAGATAATTGACAGGTGTTGACTTTCTTTCGTGTGTTCAGTATATTGGTGATATCGAAAGAAATCAACCGTTGATCCTACGGAATCTGAAAGATAATCGACAGATCGGAGAGATCTGTCGGGGAGAAGAAGATATGAAAACAGACGCGCGCGTGCGCTATACGAAAATGCGGCTGCGGGAGGCCTTCCTCGCGCTCTTGCGGGAAAAGCCGGTCGGTCGGATCACGGTCAAGGAGCTCTGTGAGATGGCGGAGATCAACCGGGCAACCTTCTATACGCATTATCAGGATCCTTTCGACCTGCTGGACAAGCTGGAGGAGGAGACACTGGATGAACTGCGCGCAACGATCGGCAAGAACAAAGCGGACGACGATGCGCTGCCCGCCGCCCTGCTGCGGGGGATGAAGGGTGAGAACAGCACCGCGCGCCTCCTTGGCTCGGAAAACGGAGATCCGAACTTCGGCGCCAAGGTCTCGGCGCTCTTCTATGAGACGCTGCTGCCGCGCATGGAGGAGCGCTTGCCCGAACTCAGCGAGCAGAAGCGCCGGATGCTCTACCGCTTTCTCGCGGGCGGCTGCGCCAATTTGATCGCCGATTGGGTCGGCGGCGGGATGCAGACTGCGCCGGAGGTGCTGGCATGGCAGATGCGCGCGCTCTCCGAGACTGTCGTGACCGCGTTTCAAAAGGACGCGCGCCGGAGCTCAGCGCGGGAGTGAGGAGGAACTGAGCTATCACTCGCAATGATTTTTCCACTGAATGACCTCAACCTTTTCGTCATCGGCGTCAAACATATCTCAAAGGGAAAAACAAGATATGCGTCTCATCGCTGACAATATAAGTCAACGATGAGGCACTTTTTGCTTTTTTCAAAAAACTTATCACAGACGACTTGAATTATTCTTGACACGGGCTGTTTCATGTGATATATTCTTATCGCTGAAACAGTCCGTTTTAATTTGGAGGGCATATGAAAAAGGATGAATCCAAAAAAGTCATAATCGCGGATTATATCAATTCGTTTTTCTATGAGCATGACAAGATCCCGACCGTCCGCGAGATCGAAGCGGGTACAGGAATACCGTATGCGACCGTTCATCGTTATCTCGTTGCCATGCAGGAAGCTGGAGAAATGGGCTACAACGGAACTCGCAGCGCGCGCACCAAAGAGATGCGTGAGGTCTCGCCCATTCACGGAATTTCCGTCCTCGGCACCGTCGCCTGCGGGCCGGGGCAGGAGGAAGAACAGCGCTTTGTCGAGACGATCCGTATGCCGGAAACGCTGGTCGAAAAGGGCGACTATTTTGCGCTGATCGCCAAGGGCGAGAGCATGATCGGCGCGGGCATCTTCCCCGGAGATTATGTTTTTGTGAAACGCCAGCAGACCGCAAATGAGGGAGATCTGGTGATCGCTCTGTTCGACGGAAAGAACAATTTGAAAAAGCTCGGCTTCGATCAGAAAAGCAAAAAGTACATTCTCCACTCCTGCAACCCGGACACAAAATCGTACCCGGATATCATCTTGGATGAGCTGCAAATTCAGGGCGTCGTGAAGGGCTCCTACCACAAACATTGAGCGCGGAGGGAACAGACAGAAATTGAAAAACAGCTCCCAGGCGCATCATCTCCGGCTGCCGTCTTTTGATTGCCCAAACCCGGAGTGTCACGCAAGGAATCTTATTTTCGCCGCCAGTGTCGAAGCGAGAAATCAATCGAAACTCGTTCCGTTGGAGGACGTTCCAAAGCAGACAACGATAGATTTTGTCGTCTGCTGCCCGAAGTGCAAACGACAGTACGCGATGGTGCGTGTCATCCACGCGCCGATCATTCCGTTCAATATTCTCCCCATTTACACCGCAGCAAACTGAACAACAGAATACGATGGCATAGTGAGCCGTCCTCCCGCCGGTGAATGCGGAATGTAGGATGCGATGGTTCAGTCAGCGAGAGTGAATCTCGAGCAAATTCGTGTTATGCCGATGACAGTTTTTCGCAGTCATACTCTGTGTATGGCAAGGAAAACTGGCGAAGACAGGGCGCGAATTTGCCGGGAGGCGCCGAAGCTGATTGGATCAGCGCATTCTTAGGGCAGGTATCAAGTCCAGTATAGTATCACGCAGCGAAAAACGCGCGTGATCATGGCTTGATGCCTGCCCTCATTTTTATCGTTTCATCATCAAGATGTGCAGCAAGTATATTTTTTTCTCCGCATCTTTTTCTCAGACTGATTGATATGATCCCGGAAAAGTAGACAGTGAAATAACGGACAAGCAGCTGTAGAATAGAACCAGGGAGTGATTGGAAAATGAAGAATGGTCCAGCCTACAGCCACGAAGAAAAGATAGCAATCATACGAGAGCACGAAGAGGGTCATAAGACACTTAAGCAAGTATGCGAGAAATACGGGATCAGTAAATCTTACCTTTGCTATCTTCTCAAGCGTTACCGGGAAGAAGGAGAAAAGCGAATCTCAGATACCCGGTATTATTCTGCGGAGTTCAAATTGCAGGTTGTAAAGCGCCATTATGAGGATGCGGTGCCCATCATGGATCTGGTCAGGGAGACGGGCATTCAGTACCGCATGATCAAGGAATGGCTGAGCGCCTATGCCAAGAACGGTTATGGCGGCTTGACAACGAGGAAGCGTGGCAGGCCCAAGAGAATAGAGCCGAAATCTGACGCCGAGCGGATACGGCAGTTGGAAATGGAGAATGAAGTGCTGCGTTCTTTTCTGGAAGAATGCGAGAGGTGGGATGCAAAGAAGTAAGGTTCCGTATGGTGTATCGCTTCAAGGACCGTTTTACCGTGGATGAGCTGTGCCGGCTGTTGAATGTATCCAGAAGCGGATATTACAAATGGCTGAGCCGTCAGACAAAGCCAGACCGGGATGAGCCCGTTGCTGAATTGATCCGGCAATGCCACAGCCGCACGAGGCGAACTTATGGCTACAGACGGGTAAAAATCTGGCTGCTTCGCGAAACCGGATTGGTCATCAATCATAAAGCTGTGCTGCGGATTATGCGGAAGTATAACCTTTTGGCGCTGCCAAGAAAGAAGCGCTTTCATCATTACAAACTGGACACATACCACCATTACGAGAATCTGTTAAACCGGGATTTCTCCGCCACCAAGCCCAATGAGAAATGGGCTACGGACATCTCTTACATACCAACAGACGAAGGATTCCTGTATTTGTCCATCATCAAGGACCTCTACGACAAATCCATCGTGGCCTACCGTTATGCCAGGCAAATGCCGACAAAGCTGGTGACGGACACAATCCATGCGGCACTGAAAAACACTCACCCGGATGATCGGCCAATCCTGCACAGTGACAACGGTTTTCAATATGCGTCCATTCCGTATTTCTACATAACAAAGAGCAATGGGATCACGCCTTCCATGTCGGCAGTGGGCTGCCCGTATGACAATGCCTGTGCCGAGAGCTTTTTCAGTCTGCTCAAGAACGAATGTATTTACAGAGCCAAACCCAGAACGATCCGGGATGCGATGAAGCTCATTGACGATTACATTTACTTTTACAATAACGAACGAATACAACTGTCCAGCAAGATGACACCTATGGAGGTTCGTCTCCTTGCCGCATAGCCGCCATAGCCGCTTGTCCGAAATATTTGTCTACTTGACAGGGGGCGGCACAGATCCGAGTCCGTTTTTTTGGACAGCTTCTTTGCTACAATCAAAATATGATCAGCCTTGATTGCAAAAGTGAAGGTCACTTTTTGCAAAATGCAGAACGCAGAAAAACACAAAACTGAAAAAACAGCGGGTACGGGGATAGGCTCGGATAATAGAGCAAGTATCGACCTGTGGCCCAAAATTCGAGATAGCCGAATTTTTGCCGCGGTCAGAACTTGTTGGGGAGTGCCTTCCCCAAACCCAGCAGAACGAAAGAAACGATCATTTTTCTCACACGGAGGTGTTCAAAAATGCGAGGACCGTACGACACGCCCAAGCGCAGTCATGTGATCAAAACGCGCCTGGACGATGACGAGTACAGATTCTTTTTACGCAAGTGCCAGGTCTACGGGATGAATCAATCGGAGATGATCCGCTCGTCTTTGGACAAGCTCGTCATCAATCCCGTGATCAAATTCTCGCCGGTGAACAAGGAGCTATTATCAAAAATCGATGAACTCATCACCGAGGGAAAACGCATCGGTAACAATCTCAATCAGATCGCTCGCGCGATCAATTCGGATTCTTTTGATCCCGGCATCACAACAGATATCCGCTGCGCGCTTGGCGATCTGGCGGAATGGAAGTATACGATTTTACAGGAGGTGGGAAGCGCCATTGGCAACGATCAAACATTTGAGCTCGAAAAACTCGGACCTCGGGGCCGCCGAGCGTTACTTGATCTTTCAGCACGACGAGAGCAGCAACAA
>JAEEGF010844515.1_pt1 | contig 26324 bp, 21 predicted proteins | sample 9134171 | NCBI WGS metagenome assembly JAEEGF01 (sample SAMN16246542, study PRJNA631951) | gut metagenome | biome: gut microbiome; feature: rumen; material: AP-attached | host: Bos | place: Iran: Karaj | collected 2018-10 | reverse complement strand
CCCGATCGCGCCGACAAACGCGATCGATTGAGACAGCAACCATAAAAAAGAAAACATACCCTCTCCCTCCCGGGATAGGGTATGTCGAATCTTCGGGAATCAGAACTATCTGGGCCGCCTGCCCTTTGCGTCGAGCGCAAGCATCCGTTCGTATACGCGGCGGCAGTTGTTCTGATCGTCGTACGCGAGGAAGCCGTTGATGCGCGCGCGATACTTGTCCTTCAGGCGGCAGTCGTTTTCCATGTACTCGATCAGCCGGTCGACCGTGGCGTCGTAGTCCGTTTCGACCTCGCCGAAGCCGTCGCGCTCGTAGTCGAAATAGCCCTCGACATAGGAATGTCCGGCGTGGAACTCGTCGCGGTCGAACTGGGTGTACAGAATCGGCTTGCGCAGATACACGAAATCGAACGCGACCGAGGAATAGTCGGTCAGCATCAGGTCGGTTTCGGCGATCACCTGCCGATACGGCGTGCCTGCCGGCAGGATCTCGACGTCCTTGGTCTCGGGGAAGCGGTCGATGTGCGGCTGCAGCATCGGATGCGGCAGGAACCGGATGGTGTACCCGGTCCGCTTCGCGGCGGCGATCAGCCGTTCGTCGCGCATCAGCGTGGTGTAGAAGCGGTAGAACGCGCTGTCCTCGAAGCCGTCCTTCAGGACGTGGATGTCGTTGTCCGTGGCGAGGAACCGCCGCCACGTCGGCATGATCGTGATGCAGCGCTTCTCGTCGTGATACAGGCGGTCGAACCGCGGCAGCCCCGTCAGCCAGATCGCGTCGTCCGGATACAGATAGGGGTACGTGCGGATGGAATCCGCCTCCGCCTTCGCCGACGTCACAAACGCGGTGAAGTTGCGGTTGAACCGGTTGAGCCAGCCGGACAGATCGTCCTTGATGACGCCGTGCTGCAAAAACACGAAGCGGATGCGGTTCTCGATGTCGCGGTACGCGTAGTCATACCGCGTAAACGGCGTGACCGTGGCCTCGTCCGCATGGGAGGAGACGTTGAGGTCCGTCAGCAGGAACAGCAGCTTGTGCCGGAACGATCCGGACTTGACGACGCGCCCGACCTTCTTCATCTCCGCATAGTCGGGGCTGTCCTCCGAGATCACAAAGTACAGGCGCATCGGCTTCTTTTTCTGCTCCCGGAGATAGCGGAACAGCGCTTCGCCGTTGTCTCCCGCGACGTTCTGCCGGTCGGACACCAGCCAGATCGGTTTCCTGAAGAACGGCCGCGCCGCGGCATAGGCAAGCCTGCCGACGATCGCGTGGCGCTCCTCGCGCTTTCCCTTCTTCAACAGCTCCCCGAGGAAGCGAAGCTCGCGCCAGAGCGTCCTTCCGAAGGCCGGCGCAAAGCACAGCTCGCCCTTTCCGTACGTGAGGATGCGGTCCCCGATCTTTGCGTAGGACTGCGCATACTTGTCCGTGACCGGGAAGAACTTGCGCATCACGAACCGGTCATAGGGAACGGGGCCGTCTTCGGTGTTCAGGCAGAACCGCACGTGCAGCGGCTTGCGCTTCTTCGGCAGCGGGATGTGAAACTCGTAGCCGTAGCGGCGGGCGATCTCCTGCCCCATCGAGAACAGCGGCTGCTGCCGGTCGATCGGCTCGCTCGTATACACGACGCCGTCGGCCTCCACGGCGACCGGCGGGATCTGCCGGTCGAACCCGTGCACCGAGATCATCGAGCATTCCAGCGTGATGACGCCGTTCTCGATCCGGCAGAAATCGCAGGCGATCGGTTCATACGCGAGCGGGACGGGCTCGCCGTCGCCGACCTGACACAGCCACGTTTCCTCGCCGGCCGTCACCTTCAGCGCATCGCCGTACTTGCAGTGGAGCAGAAACGCCCGGTGGTAGCGCTGCAGCTGCTCCTGCTGCAGGAGAATGTCGTCGTCGATGCGTCTGAGCAGCGAGAACAGCAGCGTATGGTACGCGGTCTTGCTTTCCTCGTCGAGCACCGTAAAGGGGATCTTGCGCTGACAGATGCGGTACTGCAGGTCATAGGCGATCGTGTACTGCACAAAGCGCGGGACCGTGCCGAAGCGGGCCTCGCAGTCGTCAAGGGTCGCCTTGCAGAAATGCTCCAGATACGGAAGATACCATGCCGCCGTGTTGCCCGCGTTCTGGATCGCGCTGGCCGCGCCGGTCCTGCGGCGGCGGTAGTAATGCTTGACGTCCGCAACGACGCCGAGCGTCTTTTTCTCCAGCAGGATGGACTGCAGAAACCGCGCGTCCTCGGCATAGCTCAGGTCGGGATCGAAGGACCTGCCGACAAGCGCGTCGGCACGGACGAACGCGGACGTCACCGCAAGCTGCGGATTGTTCGGCTCCTGCTCGAGGTCGATCACCCGCGTGCCCTGCTTGAATTTGTAATTCAGACGGTGCCGCCCCTTTTTGCCGTCGAAAAAGACCATCGGCAGCGAAACGACGTCCGTCTCCGGATGCGCTTCAAAGAAGGCGAACACCTTTGTCAGCACGTTCTTTCCGAGCAGATCGTCGGCGTCGAGAAAGCTGACATACTTGCCGCGCACATGCGCAAGGCATGCGTTGCGCGCCGTGGAAACGCCCTTGTTCTCCTGATGCAGCACGAGAATGTTGTCCGGATACTGCTTTGCGTACGACTCGCACAGCGCAAGGCTGCCGTCCGTCGATCCGTCGTCGCAGAGGATCCATTGCACATTGGAAAACCCGAACTCCTGTCTTAGCAGGCTCTGGTACGTTTTCGGCAGGAACGGCTCGACGTTGTAAACGGCGGTCACCACGGAAAAGGCATATGATTCTTTCATCGGCATACTCGATCCCCCACCCCTTATATGATATCGCGGCCGTTCGCCGGATCCGGCGAAGCGGCATTATACGAATCTCTGACTGAATGCGGACAAGCCGGCGAGTGGATTTTTCGTTGGTTCCATGAGACGGATCGCAGGCTGACCGGTGGTCAATCAAGATTCATCGAAGCCGAACCGGCGAAAAAGACGCCGCCCGATTGTCCATATTGAGTCAGAGAGCAGTATCAGTTCCAATACTGTCGGTACTCCTCGACCTTCTCCTGATGCTCCTCGTAGGTCTTGGAAAACAGCAGCTTGCGGCTGACCTTCGGATTGCCGTTGCAGAAGAAGAGGTAGCCCTCCTCCATGTACTGCTCGTCCGGGTACAGCGCGGCAAAGATCGCCGCCGCGCCCGGGTTGCAGATCGGCCCGATCGGCAGGCCTTCGTTGAGATACGTGTTGTAGGACGAAACGATCGCCATCTCGTCCGCCGTGAACGTGTAGCGGTCCTGCCCGGTGATGTAGTTCAGCGTGGCGCAGGATTCGAGCTTCATGCCGCGTTCGAGACGGTTGTGGAACACGGCGGAGACCTTTGCAAGGTCCTCCGGATCGCTCGCCTCGCGCTCGATGATCGACGCCAGCGTCATGACCTGATCGCGCGTCATCTCAAGCTCCTGCGCGCGGGCGACCCACTCGCCCGTATACACGTCGTAATAGCGGGTCAGAAGCTTGTCCAGGATCTCCTCCGGCGTGGAGTCGGTGAAGATCTCGTAGGTGTCCGGGAACAGGTATCCCTCCAGCACGTAGCGGCGCTCGGAGACGTTCGGCAGCTCGGCGATGAACGGATACTTTGAGAAGGCCGACGCGTCGCGGCACAGGGCCAGGAACGCGTCCGCATCGGTCGTGATCGCGCTGTTTTCGCGGATCGACTTCGCGATCTCCTCGACCGTCCTGCCCTCCGTCACGACCAGCCGCGTCGTGCCGCGCGCCGGATTGCCCTCGGTCAGAATGTCGACGATCTCCGGGATCGTCATGTTCTTGGAAAGGATGTACGTCCCCGCCTTCAGGCTGTTCGCCTTGCCGATGAAGTCGACGTAGACCTTGAACGACGCGCTCGACACGATCAGGCCCTTTTCGCCCTCGCCGCACGCATGGTACAGCAGATCGGCGATCTTGCCCGCGGACGCGTTCTGCGGGATCACGACCTCGTACGGCGTGGCGTCGTCCTCGTCGACCGCGGAGAAATAGCGCGACGTCACAAACCGGACCGCAAAAATCACGACCAGCGCCACAAGCCCGATGCTCAACACCCATGTGGCAATCGGTCGCGTGTAGTGCCAGAATCGCTGCCATCTCAATCGGACGGCGCTCAGTTCGGTTTTGTCCTTGCGTTTCATACGGTCAGTATAGCATGTTCCGAAAGGTTTTTCAAGCGTCCGCCTCCGCCCCTCCTGCAAACTGCAACCTGTAAACTGTAAACTGTTAACTGTAAACCTTCATTCCCTTCCCCCTGGGAAAAGGCCTTACGCGCCGAGCGGGCCGAGGTCCAGCTCCACGGCTTCGGCGAGGATCTTATAGATCTCGCCGAGGAGGTTGTTCATCCGGTATTCAGCCAGAAGGTACGCGGCCGCCGCGTCGTCAAACTGTAAAAGCTCGCCGATCTTTTGAAGCTTCTGTTCCGCCTCCGGGTCGGGTCTGCCCGCCACCGCCGCGGCCTGCGTGCGCATGCGAAGCGCCGAAAGCTCGGAAAGAAGCGCCGCCGTCGTCTCGGACGCATAGGCGCGCTCCTTTGTTTCGCAATAGGTCTGATATTCTTCGGACGAACGGAGCTTGTCCGCCAGCGCCCGTGTGTCGTCTAAAAGCATTTATTCCTCCATCGGTCCCAGAACGATCCCGTTCTCCGCGCACCACGCGTCGTTGTCCGCCGCCCACTGAAAGAACAGCGTTTCGAAATCCTCGCCGAAGACCTCCCTGAAGCCTTCCTGTCCGATCGTCATGTGGGTGAACACGAGATCCTTTCCGTAATGGTCCACGAGCCAGTCAAAGAAGCAGCCCGCCTCGTGATAGCTCAGCGTCGTCAGCATCGGATGCGCAAGAAGCTGCTCCGTCATCTGCATCGGCGCCTGACTGACGGTCGAATACATGGCGCCGATCATCGCGCCGGAACGGATCATCGCCGACGACGCGCGATAGACCTTTTCCAGGCTCGGCCCGCCGTCCGCATCGAGCATGCCCTGCGCCGCAAGCCCTTTCAGGTCCTCCTCCGTCGCGATGGAGCACGCCATCCGGTTTTTGCAGACGATCCGCGAAACGTATTCGGCGATCGCCTCCGACCAGAAATTGCCGTCGACCGCATACGCGAAGCAGCAGTGCGTCAGATAATGCGTGTATTCGTGCAGCAGCGCCATCTTCGCCATCGTAAAGTCGCTGTAGACCTCGATGCAGGGGACGTTCCAGCGGCAGTACGCGCCGTACGCGCCGAGCTTTGCCGTCTCCGTGCGGCCGGAAAAGTCCGTATAGATATCGATCACGGGGACTTCATCAAGATACCCGGAGAGCGCGGCGATCGCGTCCGAAAAGTCCGCCTCCTGATGGACAAGCGTTTCGGAAAGCCCGGCAAAGAAGGCGTCCTCGCCGATAAGTTCGATGTCCGCCGCGGCAAGATGCCACGTCGCGTGCGGCGTGCGCACGATATACGCATAGATCTCCGAATCGCTCTTTTCGAGCCGGTATTCGCCGAGATCGACCGCAGGCACGTCCGCCTCGGCGGTCGGCTCCGAAGGCTTTGCGTCCTTTTGCGCGCCGCAGCCGACAGCGCCGATGCCGAGCAGCAGCGCAAGACAAAGTGTGATGAAACGAGTGCCGGTTTTCATAGCATATTCCCCCTGTGACCTTGTTTTCATCTGTATTGTACCGCGGTCTCACCGCGCTCTCAATCGCGCGTTCGGCGGGATTTGGCCGGTTATTTCCGCAAAAGCGGCGATATACCGGCGGTTACAGCTCGATCACGATCGGCAGGATCATCGGCGTGCGGCCGGTCCTGTCGTACAAAAACGACTTGAGACTGCTCCTGACCGCGCTCTTGACCGACGCGTAGTCCTGCTTGTCCGTCTCCTCGAAGCGCTTTGCGATCTCGTAGACCGCGGCGCTCGCCTCCGCGATCAGCGGCTCGTTCTCGCGCATGTAGATAAACCCGCGCGAATAGAGCTCGACCGGGGCAAGGAGCCGTCCGGTCTCGGCGTCGAGCACGATGACCGCCGACACCAGCCCGTCCTCGGACAGCAGCTTTCGGTCGTGCAGTACGACGTCCTCGATGTTTCTGAGCCCGTCGACCATCAGGCTTCCCGCCTGCACGGTCTCGTTCATGACGCCCTTGCGCGCGGAAAGCTCGATCACCGCGCCCTTGTGCGCGACAAAGACGCGCTCCGGACTGACGCCCATTTCCTTCGCGAGATCGGCGTGCATGCGAAGATGCCGCGCCTCGCCGTGCACCGGGATAAAGTACTTCGGCTTTACGATGCCGAGCATGAGCCGAAGCTCGCCCTGGCAGGCATGTCCGGACACGTGCACGTCCGCCATGCGATCGTACACCACCTCGGCGCCCTTTTCGTACAGCGCGTTGATGAGGCGCGATACGCCGCGCTCGTTGCCGGGGATCGCGCTTGCCGAGATGATGACCGTGTCGCCCGCGCCGACGTTCAGCTTGTGCGTGGCGTTCGCCATGCGGAACAGTCCGCTCATCGGTTCGCCCTGGCTGCCGGTCGTCATCACGCAGACCATGCTGTCCGGAATGTTTTTGAGATGCTCGATCGTCACGATCCTGTCCGCCGGGATGTGCAGATAGCCGAGCTCCTGCGCGTAGCGCACGACCTGCTCCATGCTGCGGCCCTGGAAGCAGATCACGCGCCCGTGCGCGATCGCCACGTCCGCGACCTGCTGGATGCGGTAGACGTTCGACGCGAACGTCGCCACGATCACGCGGCCCTGCGCCATCGTGAAGCAGCGCTCGAAGGTCTTGCCGATCTCCTTTTCGCTCTGCGTAAAGCCGGCGCGCTCGACGTTCGTGCTGTCCGACAGCAGCGCAAGCACGCCCCTGGAGCCGTAGTACGCGAAGCGGTTGATGTCGATCGGCTCGCCGTCGATCGGCGTCATGTCGATCTTGAAATCGCCGGTGTGGATCAGCGTGCCGACCGGCGTGCGGATCGCAAACGCGACCGCGCCCGCGATCGAATGGCCCGTCTTGATGAACTCGATCTGAAAGCAGCCGAGCCTGACGGTCGCGCCGGGATCGACGTCGATCACCTCGACGTCGGTGAGCTTATGCTCGTCCAGCTTGTGCCGGATGAGCGCATTCGTAAACCGCGTGCCGTAGATCGGGCAGCGGAAGCGTTCCATTGCGTAGGGGATCGCGCCGATGTGGTCCTCGTGGCCGTGCGTGACGCACATGCCGCGGATGCGGTCCCGGTTCTGTTCGAGGTAGGTCATGTCGGGGATGACCACGTCGATCCCCGGCATCTCCTCGTCCGGAAAGATCAGCCCGCAGTCGATGATCAGGATGTCGTTCCCGTACTCGATCACGGTCATGTTTTTGCCGATCTCTCCCACCCCGCCCAGCGGGATGATTCTGAGTTTATGCTGCATATACAGTGTTTCTGTTGATTCCTTTCTAATCGACGCTCCCGTAAAAGAACAGGTTGCCGCCGATGTCCTTGTAAAATCTGCGTCCGCCCCAGCTCTTGCCGAGCCGCGACGCGCAGAAAAAGAGAATGTTGTCCGGCAGGTCGAGGTTGCCGTACACGAAGATATCGCGCGCGGCTTCGACGATCTCGTCCGGCGGCTCCAGTTTTTTGAAGCCCTTGTGATGAATGACCGAAAACTGGCCCTTGCGGTAGGCCTCGGTGGGGATGTCGGTCACCTCCCCGCCGAACCGCTTTGCCACGCACCGGTTGTACAGCACGCAAAGCACGGCGCGATAGGCGCGTTCATTGCTCTTGCCCGCTTCAAGATACGCGACGCGCGCGGCAAGGATCAGGTCCTCGTCGGTGACGGAAAAGACCTGCGCATAGCGCGACAGCGGCCGCATCCCGCGAAACAGGACCGGTCCGGTCCCTGCGGCGAACGCCTCGACCGGCTCCTCCGGCTCTTCCCACAGCACCCAGTCCGGGTCTGTGGTTTGTCCATCGTCCGGCGGAACAAGATCGAGCGGTTCGGATTCGCCGAAAACCGGCGAAAGCAGCAGACAGAGTAAAAGGGCAAGCAGGCGCATCGTTCGTCCTTTCCCGGACGGACCGCGCCGTCCGTTACAGAATGTACTTCTGGATGTTGTCCTCGCTCCATTCGGCGGACAGGTGCGCGTCGACGTAAGCGCCGTCCACGACGACGTCGATCATCGGGTGCTGCCCGTTCGCGTTGAAGGAGATGTCGTTCAACAGATTCTCCATTACCGTATGCAGGCGGCGCGCGCCGATATTCTCATTTTGTTCGTTCGCGCGGAACGCGAATTTTGCGATCTCGCGCAGCGCGTCCTCGGTGAAGCTCAGGTTCACGTTGTCGGGCTTCAGAAGCGCCGCGTACTGCTTGGTGACCGCGTTGTCCGGCTGCGTCAGGATCGCGTAGAAATCGTCCTCGGTGAGATCCTTCAGCGTCACGCGGATCGGGAAGCGGCCCTGCAGCTCCGGAATCAGGTCGGTGACCTTCGCCACATGGAACGCGCCGGCGCCGATGAACAGGATGAAATCCGTCTTGACCGGGCCGTACTTCGTGGCGACCGTCGTGCCCTCGACGATCGGCAGAATGTCGCGCTGGACGCCCTCGCGCGAAACGTCCGGTCCCGCGTGATTGCTGCTTCCCGCGATCTTGTCGATCTCGTCCAGGAAGATGATGCCGTTCTGCTCCGCGTTCCACAGCGCCTCGCGGTTCACGTCGTCCGGGTCGATGCGCTTTTCGGATTCCTGCTGCATGAGGATCGGGCGCGCGTGCGCGACCGGCATCTTCTTGAGCTTTTTCTTCTTCGGCAGCAGATCGCCGAGCATGCCGCCCATGTCGATCTCCATGCCGCTTGCGCCGAACATCATGGCGTTCGCGCTCTCCTCGACCTCGATCTCCACGATCTCGCGCTCCAAAAGGCCCCGGCGCAGCCGCTCGAGCGTCTGTTCGCGCAGCGATTTGCGCGCCTGCTGCTCCTCCTCGGTGGGCTTGGGCTCCTCCGGCTCCGGCTGTCCGCTGCCGAGCAAAAACTGCAGCGGGTTCACCGGCGGCTTTTTCTTCTTCTGCTGCGGCAAAAGCAGCTCGACGAGCCGCTGCTCGGTCGCGGCCGCCGCCTCGTCCTTCACGAGGTCCATCCGCTTCTGCTTGGTGAGACGGATCGACTCCTCCACGAGGTCGCGCACCATGCTCTCCACGTCGCGGCCGACGTAGCCGACCTCGGTGAACTTCGACGCCTCGACCTTGACGAACGGCGCTTCGACAAGCTTTGCAAGCCTGCGCGCGATCTCGGTCTTGCCGACGCCGGTCGGCCCGAGCATGATGATGTTCTTCGGCGTGATCTCCTCCCGAAGCTCGGGGGGAAGGCAGCTTCTGCGATAGCGGTTGCGCAGCGCGATCGCCACCGCGCGCTTGGCCTCGTCCTGACCGATGATGTAGCGGTCCAATGCGTTTACGATCTCTCGCGGGGTCACGGACGGATCACCTCCACGCTGATATTGCCGTTCGTAAAGATGCAGATCGACTCGGCGATCGCCATCGCCTCCGTCGCGATCAGCTCGGCGCACATGTCGGTATGGTACATCAGCGCCTTCGCCGCGGCGAGCGCGTACAGCCCGCCGGAGCCGATGGCCGCAATGCCGTCGTCCGGCTCGATGACCTCGCCGGTGCCGGACAGGATCAGAAGATCGTCCTTGTCCGCGACGATCATCATGGCCTCGAGCTGCCGCATGATCTTGTCGCTGCGCCAGTCCTGCGCCAGCGCGATCGCCGCGCGCTTCAGCGCGCCGCCGTGCATTTCGAGCTTCGCCTCGAACCGGTCGCACAGCGTAAACGCGTCCGCGACCGAGCCCGCAAAGCCCACGACCACGCGGTCGTGATAGAGACGGCGAACCTTTCTGGCGTGCGCCTTCATGATCGCCTGCTGGCCCATCGTGACCTGACCGTCGCCCGCGATCGCGGTGACGCCGTCGCGCCTGACCGCAACGATGGTGGTTCCCTTCAGCTGTTCCATCGGTAATACCTCCTCAAAAATCGGTTGTTTCGTTCCATGCGCGGATCCGCTCCAGCGCGCGCCGCGCGATCCGCTCGCAGCGCTCCTGCTTGCTGCGCACGCGTTCGGGAAGCGGGTCCATGATGCCGAACGTGACGTTCATCGGCTGGAAATCCCCGCCGTTGTATCCGGAAACATAGTGTCCGAGCGCGCCGATCGCGGTCTCGGACGAAAACGCCGCCGGCTTGTCCGCTTCAAGCCTGCGCATCAGCGACAGCGCGGCGACAAGGCCGCTCGACGCCGATTCCACATAGCCCTCGACGCCGGTCATCTGCCCCGCAAAGAACAGCAGCGGATCGCTTTTCAGCGAATAATCGGGGTTTAAGAGCTTCGGCGACTCCAGGAATGTGTTGCGGTGCATCACGCCGTAGCGCGCAAACTCCGCGTGCGCAAGCCCCGGGATCATGCCGAACACGCGCTTTTGCTCCGCAAACTTCAGATTCGTCTGAAAGCCTACGATGTTGTAGAGCGTGCCCTCGGCGTTGTCGCGCCTCAGCTGCACGACCGCAAACGGCCGTTTGCCGTTCACCTCAAGGCCGACCGGCTTCAGCGGCCCGTACGCAAGCGTCAGTTCGCCGCGCTTTGCCATGACCTCGACGGGCATGCACCCCTCGAACACGCGCGGCGTCTCAAAGCTGTGCAGCGGCGTCGTTTCGGCCGCGACGAGCGCGTGATAAAACGCAAAGTACTCCTCGCGCGTCATCGGGCAGTTCAGATAGTCCGCGCCGCGATCGTAGCGCGAGGCGGCAAAGACCTTGTCGTGATCGAGCGATTCATACGTCACGATCGGCGCGGCCGCGTCGTAAAAATGCAGGCTTTTGCCGAATCGCCGCTCGATCGCCTCGCTCATCGCGTCGCTCGACAGCGGTCCGGTCGCCACGATCGCGGGCGCCGCCGGAAGCTCCGTGCACTCCTCGTGCACGATTTGCAGGTTCGGAAACGCCGAAAGCGTCTCCGTCACGTACGTTGAAAAGCCCTCGCGGTCGACCGCCAGCGCGCCGCCCGCGGGAACGCGCGTCGCGTCCGCCGCCTGCATGATCAGCGAGCCGAGCAGCCGCATCTCCTCCTTCAGGAGTCCGACGGCGTTCTGGATCCGGTCGGAGCGCAGCGAGTTCGAGCAGACCAGCTCCGCGAAGCCGTCGCCCTTGTGCGCGGGCGTGCGCTTCTCCGGCTTCATTTCGTACAGCGTCACGGGATATCCGCGCTTCAAAAGCTGATACGCCGCCTCCGCGCCCGCAAGCCCCGCGCCGACGACGGTGACGGTTTGCTTACGCATCGCTCTTTTTGGCGCGGCGCAGGATCTCCCTGCAGTCCGGGTCCGCGCACTGGATGAACGTGCCGTTCTGACCGCGCTTCTGCACCATCAGACCGCCGCACTTCGGGCACTTCGTTTTGACCGGCAGGTCCCAGCTCGTGAAATCGCACTCCGGATAGCGCTCGCAGCCGTAAAAGACCTTCTTCTTGCCGTGCTTTTTGACGATCGCCGCGCCGCACTTCGGGCACGGCACGCCCTCGACCGTCTCGACGATCGACTTCGTGTTGCGGCAGGTCGGGAAGTTCGGGCACGCAAGGAACCGGCCGAACCGCCCCGTCTTGTAGACCATCATCGCGCCGCACTTGTCGCACGGAATGTCAGAGACCTCGTCGGGGATCCTGATCTTTTCCGCGCTCTTTTCGGCGGTCCCGACCGTCTCCATGAACGGGCCGTAGAACGCGCCGACGACCGACTGCCACTGCTCGGAGCCGTCCTCGACGGAGTCCAGCTCCTCCTCCATGTTCGCGGTGAACGCGATGTCCACGATGTCCGGGAAGCTCGATTTCATCAGCGACGTCACGGCAAAGCCGAGTTCGGTCGGCACCAGCGTCTTTTTGTCGCGCATGATGTAGCCGCGGTCGATGATCGTGGAGATCGTCGGCGAATACGTCGACGGACGGCCGATGCCCTTCTCCTCGAGCGTTTTCACGAGCGTCGCCTCGGTGTAGCGGGCCGGCGGCTGCGTGAACTTCTGCTGTCCCTCCAGACTGTCCTTCGGGAAGCGGTCGCCCTCGGCGATCGCCGGAAGCTGCACGTCGTCCTCTTCGGACAGATCGCGGCCCTCGGTGTACACCGCGGAAAAGCCCGCAAAGCGCACGCGCGAGCCGGTCGCCTTAAACTGCGCGCCGTTCGCGTCAAACGTCGCCGTGGTGGCGTCGAGCAGCGCTTCGCTCATCTGGCTTGCGAGGAAGCGCTCGTACACGAGCTTGTAAAGCTTATACTGATCGCTGGTCAAAAACGGCTTCAGCGTCTTGGGATCGTTCTTCACGTCGGTCGGGCGGATCGCCTCGTGCGCGTCCTGCGCGTTGCGGCGGCCGCGGTATACGTTCGGCGTGTTCGGCAGATACGCCTCGCCGTACGTGTCGGCGATGTATGCGCGCGCGGCCTTCTGCGCCTCGTCCGCGATGCGGACCGAGTCGGTACGGATGTAGGTGATGAGACCCGTCGCGCCCTTCTTGCCGATCTCCACGCCCTCATAGAGCTGCTGCGCGACCATCATGGTGCGCTTGGTCGTGAAGCCCAGCTTGCGCGACGCGTCCTGCTGCATGCTCGACGTCGTGAACGGCGGCGCGGCATGCTTGCGCTTTTCGGCCTGCTTGACCTCGGTCGCGGTGAATGCCGCGTCGCCGATACGCGCGATGACCGCGTTGGTCTGTTCCTCGGTCTTGAGGTCGACCTTTCTGCCGTCCAGTCCGAAGAAGCGCACGTCAAACGTCTTTTTCGCGCCGGATCTGAGCCTGGCCGTCAGCGTCCAGTACTCCTCGGGCACGAACGCGTTGATCTCGTCCTCACGGTCGCACACGATGCGCGTCGCAACGGACTGCACGCGGCCCGCGGACAGACCCTTGCGGATCTTGATCCACAGGATCGGGCTGATCTTGTAGCCCACGATGCGGTCCAGAACGCGCCTTGCCTGCTGCGCGTCGACCAGATCCATGTTGATCGTGCGCGGCTTTTTGATCGCGCTCTTGACCGCGTTGGACGTGATCTCGTGAAACTCGATGCGGCACTTGCTCCCGGTGTCCAGCTTCAGAATCTGCGCCAGATGCCAGGAGATCGCCTCGCCCTCGCGGTCAGGGTCCGTCGCGAGAAGGATGCGGTCGGCTTCCTTCGCTTCCTTCTTGATGCGCTCCAGCACGTCCCCGCGCCCGCGGAGCGTGATATACTTCGGTGTAAAGTCATGCGCGACGTCCACGCCGAGCTGCGATTTCGGAAGATCGCGGACGTGTCCGTTGCTGGCCACGACCTTGTACTGCGCCCCCAAAAACCGTCCGATCGTCTTTGCCTTTGCCGGCGACTCCACGATCACCAGCGTATTCTTCGTCTCTGCCATTGCTTACTCCTCCTTTGGTTGGTCGAACGTCACGACCGTATGGATGGTATCGAGCGCGTACACGCGCCCCGGAAGCTGCTTGATCACCTCGGAAAAGAGGAGTCTCGTCAGCGTGGTATTCAGATCCTGCGCCGAGCAGTCGATCCAGTCCAACAGCTCGTCGGCGTCCTTTTCGCCCTGCAGCAGCGCCATGTAGACCTCCTGCCCGATCGCGCCGAGCGAGGTGAACGTCACGCGCTTCGCCGCGCCGTTTAAGACGTCGTCGCCCGCGTCGTCAACGAACTCGGACAGGATGTCCGCCGCGCAGGTCACGGGCTTTGCCTCGCCGCGCGCAAGCATGCGGTTCGTGCCGGCGCTCATCGGATCGGTGATGCGTCCCGGCACCGCAAAGACCTCGCGTCCCTGCTCGCGCGCGCACTCCGCCGTGATCGACGTGCCGCTGCGCTCGCCCGCCTCGATGACGACCACGCCGCGCGACATGCCCGACAGCAGGCGGTTCCTTCTCGGAAAGTTCTGCGCTATCGGCGGCGTCTTCGGCAAAAACTCGGTCACGATCGCGCCGCCGTGTTCGATGACGCTCTGATACATCGCCTCGCTGCCCTGCGGATAGGTCACGTCGATGCCGCAGCCGATGACCCCGATCACGGGACCGCCGCCCGACAGCGCGCCTCCGGCCGCCGCCGAATCGATCCCCGCCGCAAGCCCGGTCACGACCGTCGCGCCGCGTCCGGCAAGCTGTTCGCCCAAAAGCATTGCGACCTCTCTGCCGTACTCGGTGCAGTGCCGCGCGCCGACCATGGCGATCGGAAGCGGCAGCTCTTCGGGCAGCGTGCCCTTATAGAAGAGCAGCGACGGCGGGTCGCAGATCTCGGACAGCAGCGCCGGATACACGTCCGATTCGGGCGTCGCAATCTTTACCCCGTTGCGGTCGAGCCACGCGCAGTAGCGGTCTAAAAACCGGTCGTCCGCCGCGGCGATCAGGCGATCGCGCACCGTCTCCGACACGTCGGAAAACGCATCGAAGTCGCGTCGCTTTACCGCCTCGTGCGCTTCGGACAGATCGTCGAAGCGGCTCAGCAGCTCAAAAAACAGACGCGGATTGGAATTCGTCGCGTAGTTCAGCCACAGATACTGCCGCGTCGTTTCGTCCATTGCGCCGGTCCTCCCGTCCTCTGAAAATACTACGGAGTCTATCATAGCATGAAAGTTTTCGGATTTCAATCCTATTTATATATGCAAATGTGACAAATTCGCAACAAAAACCGCACGGAGCCTCCGTGCGGCGTGAAAATCCGGTCAGATTTGCGGCAAAAACCGCCGTCAATATCCGAACGTGCGATCAATGACGCTGCCGTCGATCGCATTGATCGTCAGCAGGGTCTGACTTGAAAACTCCCAAAGCGCTTCGTCGCTCAACTGCTCGTTTTCGGTCTTTGTCGCATAGCCCAGAAAATCCCAGACGGGCAGCAGATAATATGCGTCGGAGTCCTTCTGCTTGATGCGCATGTAGGAGAGCTTCACGTCCGTCACGTGCAGAAACAGCGTGTCGCCGACGTCCTCCCCCGCAAAGATGCTCAGAAAGATGTTCTTGCGGAAGATGTCCGCGATCGTTGCAAACGGCAGCAGCGCGACGTTTTCGTTCACCGTTTCCGTCACATGAAACGGCTGAAACCACATGCACTGCACCACGCGTCCGTCGCGCACGATGATATGGATCGTCTCCTGCTCCGACGCCTCCGCGTATTCCTCCTCCATATAGCCGGACTCCACCGCGCCGTAGTACGATCCGTGATACTTTTCGGAATACTGATAGATCGGAATCCCCGCATACACGGGCGCCAGCTCGGTAAAGCAGACGTCGTCAAAGCCGCGATCGGTATGCAGATTCATCCGTGTCTGTCCGTCGATCGGATAGACGCCGATCGTCTTTGCGTCGCAAAGCCCGAGCGTCTGTACAAACTGTTCCGACGCTTTCGCCGCCGCCTGCTCCGCCTCGTTTGCCGGCGCGTGTACATAGCGCGGGTCCGCCACAAGCTTCATCATGCCGTGTTCCGTATAGCGCAGGTAATACCGCACCCATTGGAACGCGTTTCGGTCCGCATTCATCAGCTGGAACGGCTTGTCCGAATAGCTCCCGTCCCACGGTTCGAGCGCAGCCGGCTCCTCCGCCTTCTGATATTCCTTCATCCAGGCTTCCACAAGATACGCATACTGTTCGCGCACATTGGCCGCATCGCCGTACAGACCGGCGTCGATCGCGTCGAGTATCGCCTGCCACAGCTTGACCTGCTCCAGCGCTTCGGCCTTCATATCCCATTCCAGCCGGTAATACGGGCCGTCGCCGAGCAAAAGCTCTGTCAGCCGCTCCGTTTCCTCGGTCCTTGCGCCGTCGAGCCGTCCCGCAAACACGGGAACGCGGCTCACGTTCGGCACCTCCGTTGCCGCATCGATGCGGACATACAGCGTCCCGCCGTAGATGCTTCCGTCGTACGCGTCGGTCCACTGCTCCGGCACGCCGAGCACATTCCTCAGACTGCTTGCCGGATCCGTCGGCTCCTCCGGTTTTTCCGGCTCCGCCGTTTTCTCCGGCGCATACGAGTGCACGGGGTCGCTGTGACGGATCGCCTCTTCAAGCGATCCGTCCGCCTTGTTCATGACGATCTCCTCTTCGGGCGTCGGCTGACAGCCTGCAAGCAGCAGAACGGCCAGCAAAAGAATGATCCATGTTCGCATACGGGCCCCTCTCTTTCTCCATCTCTGCCATCAGTATAGCAGACCGATGCAACCAAAATGTGTCATTCATTTTAACATTTTCATGTAATACCGCTCTTTGATTGAACGCGGACAAGCCGGCGAAAAAGACGCCGCCCGACTGTTCATTTTTCGTCGGAGAGCAGGATAAGCAAAAGGGACAGCCGAAAGCGGCTGTCCCGTCGCAAAATACGGTTTTACCCGATCCATCCGTCAAATGCGGCGACATGCGCGGTGCATTTGATTCCCTGCAGCGTGCCGCCCGGTCAACCGAAGGTTCATAGGCGCGGGGTGAAAGTCCGCGCGGACGACCCGGAAAAACCGATTCAGAGGTCGGAAAGCATCGACATGCTGCGGTACTGGATCGCCTCGGCGTAGTGCTCGGGGCGGATGTCGGGACTGTTTTCGAGGTCCGCGATTGTGCGCGCGACCTTTAAGACCCGCTGATAGGCGCGCGCCGAAAGCTGCAGCCGTTTGAACGCGTCCTGTAGGAGCCGTTCGGATTCGCCGGTCGGATTGCAGAAGCGGCGGATCAGCTCGCCGTTCATTTCGGCGTTGGTGCGGATGCCGAAGTCACGGAAGCGCTCGCGCTGGATCGCCCTTGCCGCCGTCACACGCGCGCGCACGGTCCCGGACGGCTCCGCGGGCCTGCGCTCGGTGATCTCGCGATAGCCGACCTCGGTCATCTCGATATGCAGGTCGATGCGGTCCAGCAAAGGTCCGCTGATGCGGCCGGCATAGCGGCGGATCTGCGCCGCGGTGCAGGTGCAGGGCTTGGTGCGCGAGCCGCGGTTGCCGCACGGACACGGATTCATCGCAGCAGCCAGCAGGAACTTCGCGGGGTACGTCGCCGTCACGGCCGCGCGGCTGACGGTCACGAAGCCGTCCTCCAGCGGCTGACGCAGCGCTTCGAGCACGTTGCGCTGAAACTCCGGCAGCTCGTCTAAAAACAGCACGCCGTTGTGCGCAAGGCTGATTTCGCCGGGCATGGCGCGCGTGCCGCCGCCGATCAGCGAAGCTGCGCTTGCGCCGTGATGCGGCGCGCGGAACGGACGCTCGGTCACGAGCCCCTCGGTCCCCTTCATCGCGCCGGTGATCGAATGGATCTTGGTGGTCTCCAGCGCTTCCTCGAACGTCATGTCCGGCAGGATCGACGGGAGCGCCCGGGCCAGCATCGTCTTGCCGCTGCCGGGCGTGCCGCACAGCAGAATGTTGTGGTTGCCCGCGACCGCGACCTCGGCCGCGCGCTTGGCTGCCGCCTGTCCCCTGATCTCGGAAAAATCGACCGCGGTCCTGTGCGTGCCGCCCGCAAACGGACGCGGCTCGGCCGGCGGGATCGCCGTCTCATTGCGCAGATGCGCGACGAGCGCGGAAAGGCTTTCGACCGGGAACACCGTTGCGCCGTGGATGTACGCCGCCTCGGCCGCGTTGTCCTTCGGCACGAAGAAGACGGAATAGTCCTTGCGGTATGCGTCGATCAGCATCGGCAGAATGCCGGAGATCGGCCGCACGGTCCCGTCGAGCGCAAGCTCGCCCAGCACGATCGCGCCGTTCGGCACGGGCTTTAGGCAGCCGCTTGCGACGAGGATCGACAGCGCGATCGGCAGGTCGTAGACCGAGCCCTCCTTTTTGAGATCGGCGGGCGCGAGGTTGACCGTGATGCGCGCGGTGGGAAACGCAAAGCCGGAATGCCGGATCGCCGCCTGCACGCGTTCGCGCGATTCCTTGACCGCCGCGTCGGGCAGGCCCACCGTCTCATAGTTCGGCAGGCCGGACACGATGTCCGTCTCGACCGTGACCGGGTATCCGTTCAGGCACATCAGGCCGTAGCTTTCCACCTTTGCAAGCATGCATTATTCCTCCGTCGGTTCGGTCGGTTCCTCCGCCGGCTGCTTCGTTTTGCGGTTGAACACCAGCAGCTTGTTGCCCGCAAAGTTGACGAGCAGCGCAACGCCGGACGCAAGCACGGTGCAGAAGAAGTAGCCGCCGAACAGTCTGGTAAACCCGTTCTCACCGAGCGTGCGCACCCACCACAGGTCGAGCTTGCAGACGTCCTTGAACAGGTACATGAGCCCGATCGACAGCGCGAACGTGACGAGATTGACGGCGATGAACAGCAGGATCTCGCGCCTGTCACGGCGGCGCTCCTCGCGGAACGTCCAGCGGGAATTCCAGAAATAGCTGTTCGCCACGCCGCAGGAAAAGCCGATCGCCTTCGGCAGATAGTACGTCAGAAAATCCGCGTCGGAAAACAGACCGAACAGCTTTTGCAGCGCGAACGTTACCAGCAGATCGATCAGCGTGTTCGACGCGCCGATCAGGATGAATTTCAGAAGCTGAACAAAGCTCTTTTTGCCATCAGAGGCCGACATAATAGACCTTTCCGAACGGTGTCAGCACGTTCTCGATGAATTTTGCGTAGACGTTGGGAACGAGGAACCCCGAAACCGCGGGCAGCATCAGAAGAAATACGATCACCGCGGCGATCAGCCACGCCCACTTGAGCCAGCCCGTGCGCGGATACTTCCGTTCGACATGGAAGAACAGCAGCAGCGTCAGCAGCATCATGAACGGGATCGTCGAGAAATAGTGATACAGGAACACGCAGCGCGTGACGAGCGCCCACGGCAGAAGCCCCGCAAGGATGCCGACGAACACGACGATGAACGCGCGGTCCTTCTTCCACGCCCGGTTCTTGAACCACGCGGCGGCGGCAAGGATCGCGCCGAACGCCGAGATGTACCACACGGCCGGATTGCCCGTGCTGGAGATGGTCGCAACGAGCTTCGTGCCGTCGTCCAGCGTCGCGCCGCCCGAATAGAACCAAACGGCCTTCTGCGCCAGCGGCCACTGATACCACATCGACTGGCACAGATGCGTCGCGTCGAGGTCGGCGTGGTAGCGGTACATGGATATCTGCTTTTCCCACAGCGTTTTCATCGCGTCCGCAAGCGTCCTGCAGTTGTCCGTGATGTAATAGCAGTAGTTGGTGGCCACATACAGCACGATCGGGATCACGATGAAGAACAGGCAGCACCACACCGGCGTCATCAGAAGATTGTTGAGCCGAAGGTCGACGTCGTCCCGCGTCCTGCACTCCAGGCGGAACACGATCGCCGAAGCGATCGCGGCGCCGATCAGCACGAAAAGCGTTTCGTAAAACCACGGCGCAAGAAGGACCTGTCGGATCGTGTCGACGCCGTACGCCGCATCGGTGCGCATGACCTGCGCATGGCCGTTCCAGACGAGATGCTGATAGTCGCCGCGCCGGATCCACACGCCCGCAAAATGCAGCACGAGCACGCCGAGCACGAACGCAACCGGCACATACGCCAGCACGTTGACCGGCGTCTTTTTGCGGTCCTCCTTCGGCGTTCTGTGCCGCTCCCACAGGATGCGGACGAGGTTATAGATGAGATCGCCGAAATACAGCACGGCAAGTCCCGCGCCGGAATACAGGCACGTCCACTTGGACGACGCGCCGAGCCCGAACATGAGCCCCGAAAGACCGAGCAGCGCGATCTTTTTCCAGTACGGCCGCTTTTCAAAGTCCTCGGCGATGTAGTCGCCCATGAACAGGAACATCAGAAGCGTGAAGAACAGCGCGTAGGTGTCGATCGTCGCGATGCGCGTCTGCGCAAAGTGCATGCAGTCCGCCGCAAACAGTCCCGCCGCAACAAACGCGTAGTCCGTACGCCTGAAGATGCGCTTTGCAAACACGTACAGCACCGCAAGGATCAGCACGCCGAAGAACGTTCCGGCGAACCGCCAGCCGAACGGCGTCATGCCGAAGATGCGGACGCCGACCGCGATGAACAGCTTGCCCAAAGACGGATGCGTCCATTCATAGATCTTATAGCCGTCGTATGCCGCCGCCTCGCGTCCCGCCTCCCGCACGAGATCGTCGTTTTGCACGATCTCGTACGCGGTGCGCGCATGGTAGATCTCATCGAAGTACATGTCGGTGAGATAGGACGGATTGACCGGGACCGCGTTCTGCTCGTCCGTGAGCTTTTCCGCGCCGTTTGTCGCCTCCAGCACGGTGGCGGAAAGCTGCGTATCGCCGTCAAACAGCGCGATCTCGTTCATCGAGATGCTGCCGCTTTCGACGTACAGGATCAGAAACCGCGTCTCGACCTCGAGACTCTGCGCCTGCCATTTGTACATGTCGCCGTTTTCCTGTCTGAACACGGCAAGCGGCTCGGTCTCGTCGGGAAGGAAGGTTTCGCCCTCGACCGCGCTGTCGTCGTAGATCGCGAGCTCGCCCTCGGCGATGCTGCCGTAGAAGCGGATCTCAGACACATACCGGTTGCCGTCGAGCGCGACGATCGCGTACTCGCCCGGCTCCGCGGTCCAGACCGTGTGCGGCGAAACGACTGCGCCGAGGTTTACAAATGCGGCGATCGAATAGACCGCAAGCAGAATGAGCAGCAGGATATAATCGCGCTTGTTCATGCGGCGGCCGTCCTCTGTTTTGATTGCCTTGCGAAGCTCCTTAAACTCCATGCCGCTCACCTCCTTCCGCCCTTTTTCCGGCGCGTGTCCGCAGCCGGTTTCAAAATCTCTTCACGCGGGTCCTTCGGATCGAACCGCAGCGCGCGGATCAGCACCGCCGCCGTCAGGCAGCAGGCGGCGCAGACTTCCAGAAGCGAGATCACCGCGATCAGCTGATTGTGGATCGCGCCGCTGCGGACCATCTCGTTCGCGCCCTTCGAGACCACGAACATCGCCATCATTTCGTTCATAAACGTCGTGACGGTCAGCATGCACAGCGCGTAGAGCTTGTGCGGATCGCGGTCATAGGCGTACGCAAACACCAGGAAGAACAGCGCCGGGAAGATGTAGCGCTCATGCATATAGTGGCCGAGCGTGAACACCCAGACGCAGAAGCACGCGGCAAGCAGGAAGATCAGGCCGCGGTTCGTATACAGCGAAACGTGCGCCCGCCTGTGCCGGATCCAATAGAGGAAGAACAGCCCGACCGTCATCAGTCCTGCAAGCACGATGCCGACGACGCCGAACGCATGCCATGTCAGCACGCCGCCGAACAGCCGGAAGAGCGCGCCGAGGATCCATGTCAGCCCGAACAGGCACGCGGCGATCAGAAGCGCCGCCGTACCCACGGCGGCCGACGATCCGCCCTTGATCCATTCGCCGAACGACTGTTTCCTGCACGCGCGCCAGATGACGATCGCGAATACGCCGAGCATCAGAAGCCCGTACAGCGGGAAGGACGCCAAAAACTGCAGGATCGCGTTCATGTCCTTGTTGTCGGAGGTGAAGTTCTGCGAAATGAAGAGCACGAATCCGCACAGCGCGGCGGCGGCGCCTGCCGCCAGCAGCTCGTAAAACGCGGTGTTCTTCTGCCGGTCGGTGCGTTCGCGCATGCTCTTCCACGCGCGCAGAATGAGCGTCGGGAACCCGATGAGCAGCGCGACCTTTGAGAACAGCTCGTTGCAGCGCAGGAACATATCCCAGACGTTCGCGCTGTCGAACAGGGCGTTGCCCGCCTTGATCCAGTTGCCGCCGAACAGCGCGAGATAGTTGTACGCCTCGACCGACGCGTAATCATAGCCGCTCGACGCGCTGCTGTACCGTTCGACCATCCAGAACGCGCCCATGCCGTCGCCTTTGAACAGCAGCGAATAGAACACCAGCACGCAAATCGCGCCGGCAAGACCCGCAAAGGACCAAAGCACATGATCCTCGAATCGCCTCGTGTCGGCATGCTGATCGATCCCGGTCCAGACGTACATCCACACGAGCACCGGCCCGAAGATCAGCGCCTGCCACTTCATCACGATCGCAAGGCCGTACAGGATCCCCGCGTACAGGCGGTAATACGGCTTTTCGCGGCTTTCGTTCAGCAGCAGGAACGCGCCGATCAGCAGCACGGCCAGCACCGAGTCGATCTGGCCCCACGCGCCGGACAGATACACGGCGGCGGGATTCAGCACGATCAGCCCCGCAAGGAACAGCGCCGTGCGGTCGCCGAGCGCAAACCGCTTCGCGCGGTTCACGATCAGAAAGCCCGAAAGCACGTCGCAGAGGAACGCCGGCGTCATGTAGACGAACAGTTGGAACGGCCCGTCCGAGTAGCCCGCAATGCTGTACAGCGGTCCGAGCAAAAGGATATAGCCCGGCGGATAGTCGCACCAGTTGCCCGGATAGAATTTGGCCGGACCGCCCTCGACGATCATTCTGCCCCAGCCGCGCCAGCAGCTCATATCGGTGCTGTGGCCCTTCAGCTTGGCGCAGAGGATGAAGCGCACGATCAGCCCGATCAGCACGATCGCGCCGAACCACAGATACTTATACGACCGCTGCTCGTTAAGCAGGCTCCGCTCGTTGATGCGCGGCGCAACGCCGAACAGCAGCACGATCGCGGCGATCGCGCCTGCCCAGAAGATGACCGTAAAGATGTTTTCGTAATCCTCTCTTGTGCGGCTGTCCTCCGTATCGTCCGTCTGCACGGACGGGGTCAGCTCCTGAAACGCGACCGGCGCGCTGTTCGTTTCCTCAAGGCGGACGTTGCGGAACCACACGGTGCCCCGCGATTCCGCGGAATACCCGCCCAGCCGCAGCGCCAGCGTCACCGACTCCTGCGTGTTCGCCGTGCGGAACGCCAGCGTGAGCGGCGTCCAGTCGTTCGTGCCGAACAGCGCTTCGGAATAGATGAAGCTGCCGTCGGCCGCGAAGTTGTCGATCGAAAGCGTTGCGCCCTGACCGTCATAAACGTTCTCGGTGCGGACCTCGGCGGTCAGCACATACCGCGTTCCGGACGCGACGTCCGCCACGCGCACGAACCGGCAGTCGTCCGGCCCGCCCACGGAAAACCCGCACGCGCCGTCCTCGTAAAACGTCGTATAGCCGCCCTCATAGGAGTTGACCGTCCAGCCATCCGGAACGCCGTCCCTGTTGTTTGAAAAATCGAAATCGACCGGTTCCCCGTTTCCGTCCGGCGCGGATTCGGAGCGATTGCATGCAAAAAGGCCTGCCAGCAGCAGCGCCGCCAGCAGCAAGATCCATATCCTACGGGTAATTTGCAAAGCTTCGATCCTCCGATTTCCGTGATTCTTTTCAGTATACCATACCGGCTGCATCCGGGCAACCGCTAAAATGCGTTGATGATATGATTGACCGTTTTTTCGGGCAGCAGCACCTCGATCACGTCGAAGCGCGCCGGCTGCTCCGTGCCGCCGTGTTCCATCAGCCACTGCTCGGCCGCAAGCCGCAAAAACCGCCGCTTGGCCGCATCCACCGCGTCCGCGGGACGGCCGTAGCTATTCGGCGTTCGCGTCTTGACCTCGACGAACGCGATCATGCCGCTCGCCCGTTCACGGACGATCAGGTCGATCTCGTGCCGGTGCGCGCGGTAGTTCTTCTCGATGATGCGGCAGCCGTTCCGCTTCAGATAGCGTGCGGCAAGCGCCTCGCCGGTTTTGCCCGTGTCCGCCGTGTTCATTGCAGATTCTTAAGAAACGACCGCCGGTGCAGCGGGCACGGCCCGTATGCTTTGATCGCGTCCGTGTGCTGCTTCGTGCCGTAGCCCTTGTTCTGCGCAAAGCCGTACATCGGGTAAATCGCGTCCTGCTCGCGCATGTAGCGGTCCCGCTCGACCTTGGCGACGATCGACGCCGCCGCGATCGAATAGCTCAGCGCGTCGCCGTGGATCAGCGCGTGCTGCCGCGCGGGAATACTGAGTCCGGTCAGCGCGTCGATCAGCACGTCCGTGACCGGCGTCCGCATCTTCGCGAACGCTTCGCAGAACGCAAGCCTGGTCGCCTCCAGGATGTTGATCTCGTCGATCACCTTCTGGTCGATCCACGCGGTCTGCGCCTCGATGCACGTGCTTAAAATGCGGTCGTACAGCGCTTCGCGCCGCTTTTCGGTGACCTTCTTCGAGTCGTTGACGTATTCGAGAAGCGGCTCGGGCGGCATCACCACGCACGCGACCACCACCGGTCCCGCAAGCGGTCCGCGTCCGACCTCGTCCATGCCGGCAAGGATCACGCCCTCCTGCGTCCAGTACGCGCGATCGCGCGCGGACAGCGCCAGCAGGCGCTCCTGTTCACTGATCCTCGCCATCGCGCTCCTCCTTCGGCGGCTGCTCGAGCGACACCCGCGCGATCTTTCCCGCGCGGAATTCGTCCAGCACGATGCGCGCCGCGCGCTCGGTATCGTAAACGCCGCCCTTTAAGATGAAGCCGCGGCTCTTTGCGACGGCCTCCAAAAGCGCGCCGTCCGGCGTGTCCGCGCCGAGCTTTTTGTAGCGCTCATAGAGCGCGTCCGGCGTCAGCGTTTTCAGCGCGGCCAGCAGATGCTCCGAAAGCTCCTCAATGTTCAGGATCTCATCGTTGATCGAGCCGATCCACGCAAGATGCTCGCCGACCGTGCTGTCGCCAAGCTTCGGCCACAAAAGCCCCGGCGAGTCCAGAAGCTCCAGATGCGGGGTGATCTTCACCCACTGCTTGCCCTTGGTGACGCCCGGCCTGTCCCCGGTCTGCGCGCGCTTTTCGCCCGCGATGCGGTTGATCAGCGTCGATTTGCCGACGTTCGGAATGCCGCAGATCAGCGCGCGGACGGTCTTTTGCACGCCCTTTTCGGAAAGGCGCCGCACCTGCTCCGCCGTCGCTTTTTCGATCAGCCGGATCACGGTCGCCCGCGCGCCCTGCGCGCTCGCCGCGATCTCCGCCGCCTCGATCCCCTGACGCTTATAATACCCGATCCAGCGCTTGTTGGTTGCGGGATCGGACAGATCGCTCTTATTCAGCAAAAGAACACGCGCTTTGCCGCGAAAGAGCGCATCGAAATCCGGGTTGCGCGTGCTGACCGGCGCGCGCGCGTCGCAAAGCTCAACGACCGCGTCGATCAGCTTCAGATTGTCCGCGAGCATCCGTTTGGCCTTCGCCATGTGCCCCGGATACCAGTTGATGGGATTGCCTTCCATGCGTATCACTCCTGTGGAAAACTGCCCCGAAGGGGGCAGATGGCTGCTCGTTATTCGGGCTTGTCCGGCGTGCGAAGATCCGGGCCGGGGTCGCCGAGGTTGAAGTGCTTGCGGCACAGGCCGATGTACTTGTCGTTTGCGCCGAGCACGACCTGTTCGCCGACCTTGGTGATGCCGCCCTTGCCGTCGAGACGCGCATTGTTGGTCGCCTTGCGTCCGCACCAGCAGATCGTCTTGACCTCCTCGATCGCGTCCGCGCGGGCCAAAAGCCAATGGCTGCCCTCGAAGAAATTGCCCTGGAAATCGGTGCGCAGCCCGTAGCAGATGACCGGGACGTTGTACTCGTCGACGATCTTAACCAGAAGCTCCACCTGATCCTTGGTCAGAAACTGCGCCTCGTCGATGATCAGGCAGTCGTACTCGCCCGCCTTGACCTTCTCCATGTCCAGCTCTTCCATCGAAATGCACGTGTCCTCGAGCCCGCAGCGCGACCAGATCCTTCTGGTGCCGTTGCGCGTGTCGATCGAGGGCTTGATCAGGATCGCGTTCTTGCCGCGCTCCCAGTAGTTGTACTTGACCATGATCGCGTTTGCGGTCTTAGAGGAGCCCATCGCTCCGTATCGGAAATACAGCTTTGCCATCTATTGCTTCTCCCTGACATAGTGATTCGTTTATCATTATACCGAACCGGTCGGCACTTGTCAAAAAAAACCGTAAAATTTACAATTCGGGATTGACGAATCGAACAATCGCGAGTATAATAGCGAAAGCGTCTTATGACAAATTGTTGCTCAAGAGGGGAGGGAAAATAATGGAAATCAGAGTCGGTGAAAACGAATCCCTGGAAAGCGCTCTCAAGAGATGGAAGAGAAAGTGCGCGCGCAGCGGCGTCCTCGCGGAGGTCCGCAGACGTGAGCATTACGAAAAGCCCAGCGTAAAGCGCAAGAAGAAGGCAGAAGCCGCGAGAAAGCGCAAGTATTGATTGCAGCAACATTGAAGAGGACCGGAACTCCGGTCCTCTTTTTCATTTTCACGCGCAAAGGGCATATCGTTCCGAAGGAATATCGCGCCGTAGGGCATATCGCGTCCCGAAGGGACATATCGTGCCGTAAGGCATATCGCGTCCCGAAGGGACATATCGTGCCGTAAGGCATATCGCGTCCCGAAGGGACATATCGTGCCGTAAGGCATATCGCGGCCCGAAGGGGCATATCGGGCCGTAAGGCATATCGCG